>Ga0315275_10000431_pt1 | contig 34291 bp, 29 predicted proteins | sample YL17G03_0_MG_FD_205557 | JGI IMG/M metagenome (GOLD analysis project Ga0315275, IMG submission 205557) | Sediment microbial communities from Yellowstone Lake, YNP, Wyoming, USA - YL17G03_0 | ecosystem: Environmental > Aquatic > Freshwater > Lake > Sediment | place: USA: Wyoming | collected...
TCACCCAGCGCACCGGCCGATCCGCGTGCACCACGGGCGTCTCCTGGTCCGCAAAGCCCCACGGCGGTTCACTCTGAATCGCCGCGACAAACTTCGCAAACCGCCCATTCGTCACTTCGAACGTGTCCAGATAAAAACTGTCGAGGACGACGTGATGGATCGGCTGCTCGTCGTCATCGCCCTCATCGCTCCCCATCGTGAACTCTCCGGCGGGCACCAACACCATGGGCGCCCCATCGTGTCCGACGATCGTGGCCGGGAGGTGCGACGGGCGGGCGGGCGAGCGCCCCTTCCGCGTGGGTGTCGCCGCCCGCTCAGCCCCGTGTGGGTTGCGGGGCGCGGGGGCCAGCGCCGGGACCGATTCAGGCGGAACCGTGCGTGTCTCATTCGCCAGAGAGAGCCCGCTGGTGAGCCAGATGAAGGCCACCAGGCTGATCAGCATCACGTGCCGCATATGTCGAACCTGCCGCATCGATGGTCTCCGCCTCCCTATGTGGGCCAGGGCCGCCTGGCTCCCCCTTCGCGGACCACCATACCGAAACTCGCGAGAACAAATCCAGGGTGGTGATCCGATTCCCCCCTGGTTAACCGCCGTCCAATAGTTGACCTCGCTCAACTACCGTTCGTGTTGAATGAAGATAACTGAGTGCTTTCTTCAATCTTCTTACTCACGCTGTCTCCGATATGAGGCCCGCGGTCTGTTAACCGTTTTTTGTGTTTATCCACAGGACAGCTTGTGCCCTACATCTTGTTCATCCGAAGCGGGAGAAGCCTACTGGGCGGAGTTGGCTTGGCAATCGTGGTCATTTTGCTACGCGCTTTTGAAGCGGGTGACTTTGGCAAACACAATCGCCGCGAAGGGGAGGGCCAGCCCCAGAATCAACTGCACGATGAGCAACGAGCCGAGCTGGCTATAGTCGGCAGGCGTTTGAATGGCGCTGGAGGCCTGGTCATGGACCTCCCGACTGATCACGTAGATGTCGTTCATATACTTGGTACCGAGCTGGCTCAACGACAGGGCCAGATTCGTAAAGGAGGCCATCACGGCAAAGAAGGTGGCTTTCAAGTTCGCGGGCGCAGAGTTCGCAATCCACGCCAGCATCGGAATCATAGAAATCTGACCGAGCGGCGATTCTAATGCCGTATCGATCAGCGCAATGAATCGTGCATCGACAACCCCTCCTGTGATTCTCGCCGTCCATTCGTGCAAGCCGTAGAACATGCTCACGATCGGGAGGGTCAGAATGGTTCCGATCACCGTGAGAAACCCCACGACATAGGCAATCGACCGTTCGGCCATGAAGCGGCGAAAGACGAACATGCCCGCCAAGGTTAACGTGCTGCCGATCAGCGAGAGGACGGAGAGAAACTGCTGATCGAACTTCAGCTGGTCAATCATCCACCACGTCGTCCCTGGCCCGGTCCCCGGAATCGCGCGGAATATAAAGACCACGACCGCTGTCCCGACCAGAGTGAATCGCTTGTTAGGCTCCAGCTCTCGCACCAGCCGGGCCATCAAGAACAAGACGATGGCCATCGAGCCGGCAAAGACAATCTCTTCGCTATAAGAGAAGCCGCCGAATCCGACCGTGAGCGTGAACAGTACGAAGGCGAGGCTCCCGCCAAGAATCCACCAATTTGGCTTGGTCGTCTCCACCAGGCTTCCCCGTTCGCGTACCATCTCGTTGATCTGCTCACGCGTGAACCCCTGTTGTCGAAGCTGCCGCATGTGACGTTGTTGCAGGAACCAGGCAACCCCCACCCCAAGCACCGAGACAAACGGGATCACGAGCGCCATGAGGTAGACCTGCTGGTATAGCCGAACGATCTCTGCCTGTGGGAGTCCTTCGACCCCTGTGAAGACATACACGTTGATCATCGCCACCAGAATCCCGCCACCGACGATGGCCACGCGCCCGAGCGTCTGCATGGTGGTGTGCATGAGCTTGAGCGTCGGCTGGTCGAACGGCTGCCCCCGCTCATCCACCCGCGGGACGGCATCGACCGTCATCGCATCCGCGACCGCGTCTTGCACCACGTAACCGATCGGCCCAAGCAATGTGCTGATCACATACCAGACTTCCGCCGGCAGGATGGAGGTCATCACCTCCCGACTCCCGATCAATGCCGCCATGATCCCAAGACTGGCGGCCAGCAGCCCGGCTCCGAGGCCCACGAGCCAGCCTTTCCAGCGCCACAAGAGATCGACCGTGTGTCCAATGGGCATCTTCAACGCCCAGGGAATGCCGGCCCAGAATCCCAGCGCGGCAAGGAACGAGGCAGAGAGGCCGAGGTAGTCCTTGACGAAGAAGGTGCCGACGATTCCGGTGAGACCGGAGATGCCGTAGGCCATGTAGACCATCAGCGGCGGCAGATAGGACAGCCGCATCTCGCGGCCAAGAGAGAGAATATTGCAATCGATCCACTGAGCAAGGCGGGTGAACATCGCTATGACATTACGTTGCCGGGCTGACGACGCTCGACCAGCGCCTGCAGCTGAGCACGCATCTCATCAGCCGGCAAGTGCGTCCGATCCCCATGCCCGGCCAGCACCCATTCGAAGCGGTAGTCGAGAAGTTTCTGGATGGACTCCACCAGCACGCGCTTCCTCCAGACCAGCCGTTGCGGAGCACCAAGCATCTTCTGCGCGGAGTCCCACCAGAGATGATCCCCCGTGAAGAGGAACCGGTTCTTATAGAGAAGAGCCATGCTGCCTGCCGTGTGGCCCGGCACAGGAATAATCTGAAACTGCGGCATGACTTGTATACTGTCATCCCCCTTAATGATCCACTCCGCATCCGGAACTGCATCGACGTCCGCCTGATGAATCATCCGTTTCGCTCCGAAGTGGGCGGCATACTTCTCTGCATCGGCCACATCGTCTTTATGCGTGAGGAAGATGTATGCGATGCCGCCCTTTTGTTCGAACATCTCGACCAGATGCTTGATATACCGCGGCGAATCGACGAGCCAGTTGCCGTCCGGATGTTCGATGAAGAAACTATTCGCACCGAAGGACTTCTCGGCGTTAAAGCCACAGTACGAGACACCGCCCTCAAGATGAAGCGGGAAGCTCGCCATGGCGTCCTGCATCCGCAACTTGTCGTTGTGCTCGGTGCCGATCGAGCCGACCGGGCAGGCAAGGAGCGCTTGATAGGCCTGATGCATATGCCCTTCATCGGTCGGCTGTTGAGTAACTGCTGAGAAACCACCGACTTCCTCAAAGCTCGTCGACGCCAACTGTCGGCAGGTATCACAATTAATACAGGTCGCATCGACGTAGAAGTTGCCGACGACATTGGAATCGAGTCGTTTTTTCTGATCGGCCATGGCGCAACCTTTATGCGTTGATGCCTAACAGGATGCTGAAAAAGTCTGCCATCATAAGAAGAACGTTGTTTGGTTTGTCTGGTCTGTCTGGTTCATCTGGTTGATCTGGTTAGTTTTGTTTATCTGGTTAGTTTCGTTCAACCAAAAAACCAAAAAACCAGACAGACCAGACAAACCAGAGAGACCAGATCAACCAGACAGACCGGGCTTGCCCCAGACGTACAGATTATAGAAATTCTACTATGCCGAAATGGTTTTCCCTCAGCCTGCTAACGCTTTTTTGGCTTCCTTCGCGCGATCAGCGGCACGCCAGAGATACCAGGCTGCCGCGGTGCGATAGGGCTTCCAGCGTTCCCCATGCCGTGCCACCTTTGTTGGCGTCGGCATCTTGCGAAGACCGTAGGCGATGCGGAACCCGTTGCGCACGCCGAAGTCGTCGACCGGCAGGACATCCGGTCGCCCCAGTTGGAAAATCAGCAGCATTTCGACCGTCCAACGTCCAATCCCACGGACCGCAATCAGCCGCTCGATAATAGCATCGTCGTCGAGCTTTCTCACGATCGCGCCTGTCGGCACGGTGCCATCGAGTGTCTTGGCAGCCAGATCGCGAAGCGCCGCAACCTTGGCTTGTGAAAATCCAGCACCGTGAATCGCCTGCTCGTTCATCGCGAGCAGATCGTTTGGTTGAGGGAAACGTCCTGTCGGAAACAAGGCCACGAACCGGCGCAAAATACTCTCCGCCGCTTTCTCATGCAGTTGTTGATAGGCAATCGCTCGTGCCAACGATTCAAATGGCGACCGCTTCGATCGGGGAGTCAAGGTGAATGGACCCACCTCACGGATCAACCGGCGCATGACCGGATCCGTCTTGGACAGATGCCTGGTTTCTGCTGCCTGTCTATCCATCTGAAAACCTGCGCGCCTATCCCTGACCTTGTTCCCGGCTCATGATTGCATCGGCCTCGATCTCGACCAACATGTCCGGATCGATCAGCCGCTTGACCTCCACCATCGTCGTCGCAGGCCTGATAGTCCCGAACACCTCACCATGGGCCCGGCCAATGTCCTCCCATTGATCAATGTCCACCACGTATATACGCGTTCGGACCACATCGGCAAGCGAGGCGCCGGCCTGCTGGAGCGCCGCTTCAATCTTCTTCAACGTCTGAATCGTCTGTGCATAGGGATCCCCCTTGCCAACCAGGCCAGAGGGAGTCATGGCCGTCGAGCCAGATACGTATATAGAGGCACCGACCCGAACCGCTCGCGAGTACCCAAGCTTGCCTTCCCAAGGACCACCTGTGGAAATATTCTGCCGTCCCATCTGTTCCCTCCTACATGACAATGCCACCGCCGGCGTGAATATTCTGGCCTGTCAACCAACGGGCTTCCTCACTGACGACAAACGCCACCACATCGGCGATGTCTTTGGGTACACCAAGCCGCTTCAACGGCGACATCTGGATGCCGATCTGGCGGAACTGGTCTGTCATCATGCCCGTCTCGGTAAAACCTGGCGAGACAGTATTGACCGTAATGCCTCGTGGAGCAAGCTCTTGTGCCAGGCCCTTCGTATACTGTTCCAGCGCGCCTTTGCTGCCAAGATAGGCTGTCGCACCGGGAAAACTCAAATGGGTCCCATCGGTGGAAATATTCACGATGCGGCCACCCTCTTTGAGCACGTTGGCCGCTTCCTGCATCGCGAAGTAGGGACCCTTTGCGTTCAAGGCGATAATCTGGTCGAAGTCCGCTTCGGTCGTGTCGAGGAGCGACTTGGGCATGAACTTACCTGCATTGTTGACGAGAATGTCGAGTCGGCCGAATTGCTTCACCGTCTCGATCACGAGCCGGCGCGCCTCCGCCACCTGGCTCATATCAGATTGAACGGCGACGGATTTCCCGCCCTTGGCCTGAATGCCCGTCACGACTTGCCGGGCCTTCTCCGCACTCGTTCCATAATTCACCACCACGATCGCTCCGTCTTCGGCCAATCGCTCCGCGATCGCCCGGCCGATTCCGCTGGACGACCCGGTGACGATCGCGACTTTTCCACTGAGTGACGCCATGATGTTTCCTTTGCCTTTCCTATGCGTGACTGATGTCCATCTTCCGTATCGTCATCGAAACCAAGATCTGTGGCGTTCGTCGAGCAGGCCTGCGAAACCGGCCCGATACCCAATCCTCTGTATGGCCGTCGAAGCGTGATCGACTCTACCCTTGGAGTGCGACGCGATGTACCCCTTATCGGAAAAGGGGCGACGGTTGCGCCCAGGTTGCTGAATACACAAATTCTGTCACTGGTTTGCGGACTCTTGGTTGAGTTTCCCTGGCACGCAGACGATCCGACAACAGGGCAGGATCGCCTGGATAACCGACCGCCATCATGGCCACCGGCTCATAACCATCCTGGATCTGACAGTCCACTCGTGCCTGATCGATTCGAAAACCCGCCATCTGATGGGTCACAAGCCCGAGCGCCGTGGCCTGGATGGCGAGATTCTCTGCCGCCATGCCCGTGTCATGGAGCGCGTGGCGATTCGCTGAGCCATCCTCGAACTCCAGTTTCGCCACAGACAGCAGCAGCACCGGCGCACGATAGGCCCAGGCCTGATTACTTTCGACGAGGCAATTGAACAACCGATCGTACTCGGTCTTATTCTCTTTCGTCGCGACCAGGAATCGCCAGGGCTGCCCGTTATTCGATGAAGGCGCCCAGCGTGCTGCTTCGAAGAAACTCCGCAGCTTCTCCGGCTCAATCGGTCGATCGTCAAATGCGCGTGGACTCCATCGCTGACGCAACAGATCGTGGATCGGGTACTGGGTGTCCGCCGGTTTGTCCATGGCCTCGCTATCCTTTGCTGCTGTCCTTGGGTCGGTCCATCTCGGGAGACCAGCCCCCACCCAATGCCTTGTAGAGCTGCACGACCGAAACCAGGTGCAGGCGTCGTGAACTGCTCATGGCCAATTCGGCCTCGAACAGATTGCGCCGAGACACGAGCACGTCGAGATAATTTGCCAGACCGCCTTTATAGCGCAATTCGGCGAGGCGAAGCGCAGATTGTAAGGCGTTGACTTGAGCCTGCTGCGCCTCGTTCTGCGCGCGAGCGGTTCGCACCGCGACGAGGGAATCTTCGACCTCGCGGAATGCCGTCAGGACGGTCTGTTCGTATTGGGCCACCGCTTGCTTCGCTTGAGCTTCGACGGCTTCCTGTTGGAATCCCAATGCCTGGCTGTTCAGGAGAGGAGCCGCCAACCCAGCCCCGGCCACACCGAAGAAGGCGCGATTATCGGTAAAGAGTTGGGACAGTTGCGGACTGGCGAAGCCGAGAAGCCCCGTGAGTGAAATTTTGGGGAACCGCTCGGCCTTGGCTACCCCAATGCGGGCCGTCGCTGCCGCCAACTGTTGTTCCGCCTGAAGCAGATCCGGCCGCCGTTGCAACAGTTCCGACGGCAGGCCGGCCGGCACGACAAGCGGCATGACCTGATCGGTGAGCGGGCGGCCCCTTGGAATCGCAAAGGGTTTGCGCCCCAGAAGGACGCTCAATTGGTTTTCCGCCTGAACCATTGCCCGTTCGAGTTCTGCCATGCGTGCGGCGGCGTTTGCTCGTTCCGCTTCAAACTGATCCGAATCGAGGCGTGACGTCATGCCCTGCTTCAGTCGGGCCTGGGCGATGCGGACGGATTCTTCCCAGGATTGCAGCGTCCGCCTGGCGATATCCATCTGCGCGTCGAACTGCAGCAGGTTGAAATAGCTCTCGGCCACCCCGCTGACCAGTTGCAGGACTACGGCTCTGCGATTCTCTTCTTTCGAAAACAGATCGGCTCGCGCTGCCTCGTTCGAGCGCCGAATACGTCCCCAAATGTCGATCTCCCAGGATAAAGCCCCCTGGAGATAGTAGTTGAATGGGTTCGCGAAACCGGGAACCAGGAAAATGGTCCGGCGCCCGAAGGACGGTGCGTTGGCCGAAACCGAGAGTTGGGGAAGAAAGTCCGTTCGGGCGATCAGGGCGCGGGCTTGGAACTCGTCAACGGTTGCCACAGCACGCTGCAGATCCTTGTTCTCTTCCAGCGCGATACGCATAAGCTGTTGCAACGGTTCGTCGCGCAGGAGTTCCCACCAGGCTAGATTCGCAATCGACGGGGCGTCCGACGGCGCTTCCGCCATCCGAAAGGTCTCGGCCACATCCGTCTTGGGGCGTTCGTAGTCCGGCCCCACGGCGCAAGACATGAGAAAACACGAAAGCCCGATCACAACTGGCTTGCGCATGTTAGGCGTGATCCTCCGGAGATGGCGGCATCGGTGGTCCCTCAGAGACTGGCCCTGCCGGTGCACGACGCTGAGTCAGCCGTCGAATGACCACATAAAAGAGCGGCACGAAAAAGATCGCAAGGAACGTAGCCGCAAGCATCCCGCCCATAACACCGGTCCCGATCGACTGACGGCTTGAGGCCCCCGCGCCCGTGGCCACGACCAACGGGACCATGCCGAAGATAAAGGCCATGGAGGTCATGATGATCGGCCGGAACCGCAGCCGAGCCGCTTCCAGCGCTGCCTCGAGCAGCGGGCGTCCCGCTTCATAGCGGGTATTGGCAAACTCGACGATCAGAATCGCATTCTTGGCGGACAGGCCGATCAAGGTCACCAGTCCGATCTGGAAGTAGATATCGTTCTCGAAGCCGCGCACCCACACGGCGGTGAGCGCACCAAAAATCGCAAAGGGCACGGCCAGGATCACCGCAAAGGGAACAACCCAGCTCTCGAACTGTGCCGCGAGCACGAGAAACACCATCAATAAGGCGATCCCAAACACATAGCCGGACTGGCCACCCACCCGCCGCTCCTGAAAGGAAATGTTGCTGTAGTCAATCGCGTAGCCTTGCGGAACGAGCACCTCTTTGCCCACACGATCGAGCGCTTCGAGCGCCTGACCAGAACTGTAGCCGGGTGCGGCGCCACCCAGCACCAGGGCCGTGTTGTATCCGTTGAAGTGATTCACCGGATCCGGTCCACTCTGATACTCCGTCGTTACGACGGTATCGAGCGGAATCATGTTGGTGCCCTGGGCGCTCTGCGCCCGCACATAGATCTTCGAAATATCCTGAGGGGTAGCCCGATACTCCGCCTCGGCCTCTGTCTGCACATGATACACGCGACCGAATTTCACAAAGTCGTTGATGTAAAAATTGCCGAAGTAGGCCTGCAACGTATCGAAGATGTCTGATATCGGTATCCCCAGGGCCTTCGCCCGCTCCCGGTTCACATGGACATAGAGCCGCGGCGAGGAGACGCGGAAATTCGTCCCCACCCGGCCGATCGCCGGCTCCTTCTGCACCCGTTCGATGAATTGCTGCGCCACTGCGGCAAACTTTTTGAAGTCCCCGCCGCTGGGATCCTGCAACTGTGCGGAGAATCCCCCGACAGCCCCCACGCCGCGAATCGCCGGCGCATTGAACGCCAGCAGCAACGCTTCCGGAATCTTCGCGAACTCGCCATAGGCTGCACCGACCATTGCCTTCGCATGGTTCTGCGGTTCCCTGCGCTCATCCCAGAGTATCAACGGCACGAACATCGTCGCCGAGTTCGGCCCTCTGGTGCCAAAGACGAAGTTTTGACCGGAGAGGGCATCGGTTGAATGAACCGCCGGGTTCGCCTGAAAAAATCGCTCCACCCGTTCGAGTACCGCATCGGTCCGCTGCTTCGACGCTCCGTCAGGCAGCTGCGCCACCACGATAAAATACCCCTGGTCCTCTTCCGGGAGGAAGCTCTTCGGCAGCGTCTTAAAGAGACCCGTCGAGACCGCGAGGAGCACCCCGAACAGCAGCATCACCAACAACGGCCGTGCCATGAATGCGCCGACCACACCCATATAACCCCGCTGTGTCCGACCGAACGTCCGATCGAAGAACGCCCAGAACCCGCCCCGCGCTTCATGCTGCGGCACGAGGACCAGCGCGCAGAGCGCCGGGCTGAGGGTGAGCGCCACAAACCCGGACACGGTCACCGAGATCGCGATCGTGGCGGCAAACTGCTTATAGAGGGCGCCGGTGATCCCGCCGACAAAACCGACGGGGACAAAGACGGACACCAGCACCAACACGATGGCAATGATCGGCGCAGTGACTTCGGTCATCGCCCGTTTGGCTGCGTCTCTGGCCGACAGACGATCTTCTCGCATGTGACGCTCGACGTTTTCCACGACCACAATGGCGTCATCGACCACGATTCCGATGGCGAGTACCATCCCGAACAGGGTAATCGTATTGATCGAGAAGCCCAACGCATAGAGTCCGATAAACGTGCCGATCAGCGAGACCGGCACGGCGACCATGGGAATGATGGTGGCCCGCCAGCTTTGGAGAAATAAATACACCACGAGCACGACCAGGACCATGGCCTCTGCCAAGGTCTTGAGCACTTCTTTGATCGAAACTTCTATAAAGCGCGTGGTGTCGTAGGGAATGTCGTAGGACACGCCGGGCGGAAAATTCTTGGCCAGCTCATCCATCTGCGCGCGCGTACGGCGCACCATATCGAGGGCATTGGCACCAGGAGACAAAAACGTCAAGATGAAGGTGGTGGGCTTGCTGTTCCAACGCCCCTCAAGAGCATAGGACTGGGCGCCCAGTTCGATGCGCGCCACGTCCTTGAGCCGAACCGTGGAACCATCCGGCAGGGCACGAACAATCAGCTCCTCGAAGTCCTTCACATCGGTCAGCCGGCCCTTCGTGATGATGGGAATGGTCAACTCGGTGCCCTTCGGCGCAGGCTCCCGCCCTATAGTCCCGGCCGGATAATCACGATTCTGCTCTCGAATGATGGCAGCGATGTCGCTCGGCATGAGGCCCAGCTTCGCCATGTGCAACGGGTTGAGAATGATCCGCATGCTGTAATTCTGTTGTCCAAACACCACCGCATCCCCGACGCCTTTGACCCGCTTCAGATCATCGACCAGCCGGAGCGTCGCGTAGTTCGAGAGAAAGATGGCGTCGTGTCGGGGATCGGTCGACTTCAGCACGATGACCGCAACCAGGTCCGGGGACACCTTCTTCACGGATACACCCTGCCGGATGACTTCCGTCGGCAGCTGCGGTTCTGCGAGCTTTTCACGGTTCTGGGTTTGGACCTGGGCGATGTCCGGATCGGTGCCGATCTCAAACATCAGCTTGATGGTCACATGCCCATCGTTACTGCTGGTGGAATCGAAATAGAGCAAGTTGTCGATGCCGGGGAGTGTGACCTCGATCGCCCTGGCGACCGCTTCAGCCGCCACTTCAGCGCTGGCGCCGGGATAATCCGCGTCGATCTGCACGACCGGCGGCGTAATTTCAGGAAACTGCGCAATCGGCAGGAACTGCAGCGCGAGTAAGCCCATCACGACAATGATGATGGACACCACCGACGCAAGGATCGGCCGGTCGATGAAGACGTGCAACTTCACAAATAATCCTTATTGAGGCGTGGAAGGAGCTGAATCCGTGACCGGTGCATTCGTCGCGACCCAGGGTACGGCCTTCACCGGTGCGCCGGGACCGATCTTCATCAGCCCGTTCACCACCACGCGATCGCCCTGATTGAGGCCTGTATCGATGAGCCACTGGTCCCCTTTCCAGTCGGACGCAGCCACGCCTCGAATTTCGATCTTCTCGTCCTGGTTGACCACAAAGACGAAAGGACCCTGGGGACCTTGCAACACAGCGCGTTGGGGAATGAGGATCGCATCCGTCTTCGTATCGCCGGTGAATCGCACCTTCACAAATTGCCCCGGCAGGAGGGTTCGCTGCGGATTGGGGAATGTGATTCTGGTTTGACGTGAGCCGGTTTCTGTTCGCAAGCCAGGCTCCAGGAGATCGAGGACACCTTCATGGGGATAGGCCGAGTCATCCATGAGCGTGAGCTGACCTCGTAACTGGTAGACCCCCGGGTGGGTAATTTTCTTCGACTCGATGTCCCGCCGCCGTTTGAGGATGAAGGTCTCCGGCACACTCACCACCACAAACATGGGATCGACGCGATGGACGACCGTCAACAAATCTGTTTGCGCCGAGACCAGGCGCCCTTCGTAGTACCGGCTCCGTTCGCTCAGGCCGTCGATTGGTGCGGTGATGAGCGTATTGTCGAGATCGAACTGCGCCTTGATCAACTCTGCCTTCGCGCCTTGCAGAAGCGCTTTAGCGGTAAGGTCACCAGCCACGGCATCGTCGACATCCTTCTGGCTGACCGCCTGCTGCGCCAGGAGCGGTTTTACACGAGCCAAGTCTTGTCTCGCTTGCACCAGCCGCGCTTCAGCCTCGGCAATCTTGGCTTTCGCGATCGCCGCGGCAGCTTGGAAGGGAACGGGATCGATCTGATACAGGCTGTCGCCCTTCTTGACGTCGCGCCCTTCTGGGTACAACACCGCCTTCAGCAGGCCGGTCACTTGCGAACGGATTTCGACAGGACGGGAGGCCTCTGCTTGACCAATGAATTCAGGTTCATCCGGGATCGTCTGACGAGTCACCGTGACCACCTCGACTTGCGAAATCTGCTGGGCCGGCGCCGAGCCGGCTTCCTGTTTGCAACCAGGCAGCCAGGCTATCGCAGCCAGTACGAGCAGCGCAGTGGCATATCCGAACGGTTGAGTACCCGAAAATACCATGGCAATCTACTCCGTAGTTCCTTGTCCTCGTCGAACCTTCATGTCGCACGTCGAACTTTATATTCTACCGGTGAGAACGAGACGGCAGCAAGCCCATGACCGGTCTGACAATGATCTTACCTTGCCCTCAAGATCCGTGAAAGTTAAGACGTGAAAAGCGAGAGGGCGGCCTTATCCTGGGAAGCCTCATTGACACATGTTCAAGAGTGCATGACAATGCTCGAAAATCCGGCATGAAGGAATAAGAAGCCTGTTGGGATAGGCCGCCACTGAACGACATGGCCCCACAGTTCAGTTAATGGTTAGGCCGCTAAAGTCAGACGCATCGCCTACGTATTCAGAATCACCGAGGGGATTGCCTCATTGAACTTCTCCGTTGATTCGTCCAAAGGAGAGCATCCATGACCAAAACCATTCTGATCACCGGCGCGACCGGAAACATTTCATCGGGCATCATTGCCCAGCTCAAGGGCTCCGAACATCGCCTCCTGGCGCTGGTGCGTAACCCGGAAAAGGCTGAAGCACTCACGCGACAGGGCGTCGAACTTCGAGTCGGAGACCTGGAGAAGCCGTGGACGCTCGGTTCTGCCTTCGCAGGCGCGGACATCGTGTGGATCCTGGCGCCACCAGGACCCCGCGCACCCGAGCAGTGCTCGAATGCACTCTGGGCGGCGAGGCGGGCGGGCGCCAAGCACGTCGTACGCCTGTCGGCATTCGGCGCAGCGCATACGGCACCAACGATCAACAGCCGCCTTCACGCACTCTCCGACGCCGAGCTGATTGGATCGGGTATTCCATTCACCATTCTGAAACCGCACTACTTCATGCAGAACCTGCTGATGGCGGCGCAGAGCTTCGCCCAACAGGCGACGATGTACTTCGCCTTTGCCGATGGAAAAATGGGGCTCATCGACTCACGCGACATCAGCGATTTCGCCGCACATGTGTTGACTACCGCGGGCCACGAGGGAAAGACCTACACACTCACCGGGCCGGCTTCAATATCGATGCACCAGGTTGCGGCGGCGATCGGCGAAGCCATCGGGAAGGCAGTGAAGTACGTGCCGGTTACCGTCGAGGCCGCGCGGCAGTCGATACTACAGATGGGAATGGACGAGTGGACGGCGAACTTGCTGTGCGATTATTCCGCCGCCTACAGCGCGAACTGGGGGGATCTGGTCACCGACGACTTCCAACGTGTGACGGGCAAGGCACCTCGAAGCATTGCGCAGTTCTGCAGAGACTTCGCTGCCGCTTTTGGGAAGTAATCCACGGATCCAAGGAACCAACGAGGAAAACTTAAGGAGACATTCTGGTTTTCTTGACGCGCGATTCGAGCTGCTGCCAGCAACAATTCAGAATGTCCCCGATTCTGGTAACGTGTCTAGCGATATCTTGAAAAGACGGTCAGACGGTACTTGGGTTTATTTGGTGGACAATCCTTACGGAGCAGATGTACTTGGTGAAGCTGACTAATTCCCCGAATGCCACGCCAACTTACGGAGAATGGAATTGCATACCCTAATCGGCCACGTTTCTGTCTACGCAGAGGATCCCCATTCAGCCGCGGCAACATTGGCTACGCTCATCGGCGGCAATGTTGCCCCCTTTCCGCCGCACAAGGGAGGATGGGTCTGTTTTCTTTCGGCGAATCGTGTCGGCTGGGAGTACGAGTTCATTGAGTTCTATCCAAGAACCACAAAGTTGGCGTTGGTGGACGAGAACACCCATCCGAAGTTTGTACCGGTGGAAGGCGGAGCAGCTACCGGGGCAGGATCGCACGTCAACTTGATCGTCCCGATGTCGGCGCTAGAGATCGAAGCCGCATGTCAACGCGTAGGCAAGCCACATGGGTGGCGCTGGGAAGGCTTGATGGACATCCGGCTCGAAGAGCGGCTCATGGTGGAACTCGTACCGCTCAAGCCGACGAATCAGGATTCCGCCTAACCCTTCGTTCAAATGGACAGTCACCGGCAAACCGGTGTCTGCCGCTTAACTCAAACGTTCGCCGTCAGCAAAGCCCCATAGGGCTATGGCCGCGAGGGCCGAGTTTGCGCGGGCGGCAGTGGACATTAGTTTAGCTTCTTCAGTAAAGTTGGCGCCGACGTGTTGAGTAAGACGGGCTGGCGACCGGCGACGCCTCAGTTTCAGGTCATTCCCCATTTTTTAACAAGAGGGAGAGCTAGCGATGAGCACGAAATCACTCTATGAACGTCTCGGAGGCTATGACGCGATCGTTGCAGTCTCCGGGAATCTGTTGCCACGCCTCATGTCGGATTCTAGGCTGAAACGCTTCTGGGACCATCGAGGACAGGACGGCATCGACCGCGAAAAGCAACTCCTGATCGATTTTCTCTGTGCGAATTCGGGCGGTCCCATGTACTACACCGGGCGAGACATGAAGGTGTCTCATAAAGGGATGAAGATCAGTGAAGCCGATTGGGCGGCGTTTATAGGGCACGTCAATGCGACCCTGGATGCGTTTAAACTTCCCCCGACTGAGCGTGGCGAGGTGGTCGGCTTTGTGCAATCCTTGAAAAAAGATATTGTAGAAGTGTAGATGCTTGGCAAGGGGCGTGAGTTCCACGCCCCTTGCGGGAAAAATTGCAAGACTTCGATAGTCTGTACGTCTGGGGCAAGCCCGGTCTGTCTGGTTGATCTGGTCTCTCTGGTTTGTCTGGTCTGTCTGGTTTTTTGGTTGAACGAAACTAACCAGATAAACAAAACAAACCAGATCAACCAGACAGACCAGACAAACAAAACAACGGTCTTCTTATGATGGCGGACATTTTCAGCATCCTGTTAGAGCGTCTGGTGCGTGCCATCGCAATACGGCGGGGTCTTCGTCTGCTTGCACATGCACAAGGCAACTTCTTTCGTTTCATCTACTGTAAACTCGACCGGCTCGAACCCGGTTCCTGTATGGGACCCGTCACAGAACGGCTGGTCCCTCGATCGTCCACATAGACACCAGTAGTAGGTTCCCGCTTCCAACGTAAGCACTTCGGGCTGTTTGGCTGCAATGCGCGGTTTCTCCATGAACAGGCCTCCTTTTTAGATTACACATGTAATGGCTTGATCGGCGCGAGGACGGCAGCGGGGTTATTTTTCCACACTGACTCATCCGCATCAACATAGATTTCGACTTCGTTGCCATCCGGATCGCGCAGATAGAGGCTTTGGCTCACGGTGTGATCGCTCATGCCATCGATCTGAACTCCTGCCTGTTCCAACTCCATCTTGGCCGTACGGAGTTCGTCGAGACTGTCTCCCACCTTGATCCCGATATGATAGAGGCCGCGACGCCTTCCCTGAAGCGGTCCGGGAGCCTCGCCCACTTGGATCAACAGCAGCTCATGATGCGTCCGCCCAGACGTCAACGCGGCAGCGGCTCCGTTGAAAATACGTCCGACTTCCTGGAATCCCAGCAAGTCACGATAGAACGCGAGCGACCGTTCGAGGTCCTTCACGTAGAAGACGACGTGGCCGAGATAGCGCGCTTTCATGAGTTCACCTTCCGAACTTGATGCCGGCTTTCTGCACTTCCTGATAGGGGAGCAGCCAAACGAGCGATTCATCGCTGAGATCACCGACTTGAAAGCGGTTTCCCCAGGGATCACGAAAATCGCAACGAAAGTCGGACGCCGGTTTCAGTTTGTACTTGTTGATGAGCTTCTTCCGCACTTCCTTGATCTGTTTCTCGTCCCGAACCATGAGGCCGAAATGCTTCGTGCGATCCGGCTGCAAGGTGTCCACTTCAAAGATCGCCATGAATTGATGCTCCCCCAGCTTGCACCAGGCGGCGCCTTCTCCGCCGCGAAGCATCTTCAAGCCGAACACGTCCGAGTAGAACTTCACCGCTTTCTTGGCGTCGGTGACTTCAATGACGATGTGGTTACATCCATAGACTTGGACTGACATGATATTTCTTCCTTTCCCCTATAGGAACCTGATCTTCGCTCGACCTCAACCCTGACTTCAGCCCTCTAGCAGGATGCGGAAAAACTCAGTTTCGGCTCAATCTCCACTGTGAACTTGTGAATAGTGATAGTGCAAGAACGACTCGCAGGATGCTCAAAATGGCCGTCCTCTTCGTCCGTCGTTCGTCTCTCGTCCGAAGAAAAGAGCATATGGCGTATAGCCAATAGCGTATGGTCCGGAATGGAGAGTGGGCGTCTTTGCTACCAGCTATAAGCCATTAGCCATACGCTCTTATCCCCAACGAGATACGCTTCACGAGGGACGCTTCACGGGATACGGTTTTTGCACTGGCGGACATTTTCAGCATCCTGCTAGGCCTCTTTCTCGGCCTGCTGAATGGCCGACACAAAGATATCGGGAGGCTGCGCACCGGAGATCGCAACCGTCCCGTTGATGACGAAATAGGGCACCCCGCGAATGCCGAGTCGGTGACCGGTCGCTTCTTCGACCTTGACCTCCGTAGTCCCTTCTTCACTGTGGAGAAATGATTCGACGACCACAGCATCGAGGCCGGCGCGACCCGCCAGTTGACCGAGGACCGGCACCGAGCCGATATCGGCCCCTTCCGTGAAGTACCCCCGGAACAGCGATTCCACGGCGGCGTCCTGGCGACCTTGCTGCTCGGCATACCAAATAAGCCGATGGGCCGCAAAGGTGTTTGGAGTCCGCGCTACCTTCTCAAAGGCAAAAGGAATCTGTTCATCCGCGCCGGCAGCGAGGAGTTGTTCTTCCATCCGGCCAAAGGCCTCCAAGCTTCCAAACTTGGCCTTCAGATAGGCAGTACGATTCATTCCACCGAGTGGCATCGTCGGATTCAATTGGAACGGACGCCACGTCACATGTGTTTCGCCACCAACCGAGGTCAATGCCCGCTCAAGCCGTCGCTTCCCAACATAACACCAAGGACAGACGACATCGGAATACACTTCGATGTGGATTCCTACACCTTGCTTATTCATCGAAACCACTGCCTTCTCATTCCCATTCCTTTCTCAACGAGATACGCTTCACGCGCGACGAACGACGGTATTACGGCAAATGTCCCATCTTCCCTGCTTGATAATCCTGCGCGGCTTGAACCAATTCATCACGGGTATTCATGACAAAGGGGCCGTAGCGGGCAATCGGTTCCTCGATCGGTTCTCCGCTCATGACCAAGAGCCGGCTGTCCTCCTGCGCGTCGATCGTGACTTGCGAGCCATTCCGTTTGCACACAATCAGTTCCGATTCTCCGGCCGCTTGCGACCCGTTGACGGAGGCGCGACCTTGCAAGACAAATATCGAGGCATTGTCTCCATCAGGCAACGTGAGTGACGCAGGCGTCCCCGCCTTCAGTTGCAAGTCGTAGAGTTGAATCGGTGTAAAAGTTCGAGCCGTGCCTTTTCGCCCCTGAAATGACCCGGCAATCACTCGCAACCGACCGGCTCCACTCGCGAGATCAATGGCCGGAATGTCCGCATTGAGAATCGTCTGATAGCCGGGCGCAGACATTTTCGAGGCCTTCGGCAGATTGACCCACAATTGAATCGCGTGGAGCGTACCGCCTTTCCTCGCAAACTCCTTCTCGTGAAACTCCTCATGAACGATACCGGACGCCGCGGTCATCCATTGGACATCTCCTGGGCCGATCACCCCGGAGTTTCCAGCCGAGTCACGATGAGCCACAACGCCTTCATAGACAATGGTTACCGTTTCAAATCCGCGATGCGGATGCTCTCCCACGCCGCGCGGATGGTCTGTCGGCGTGAAGTGCTGCGGTCCGGCATAGTCGAGCATAAGAAATGGACTGACCTCACGATCGAGATCATTGCTGGGGAAGAGATTCCGCACAGGAAATCCGTCACCGACCATGTGGGTGGAGCCTGGTTGATAGATTCCCAACACGTCCTTTGTCGCTGCGGTCGTGATTGTCTCATGGCGGTTCATCAGTATTCTCCTTCCGTTCTTCACAGGCCCCTGTCGCGAACGTTGAGCTACCATCGTTTCTTTTTTTATCTATCGACCTTATCCGCAATGAGTCGATCCACCGACCATTTGCCAGCGTCCGTCATCAAGAACGCGAGGCCGATGCCGATCACCAAGAAATGATACTCGTAACCTTCACCCTGTTGCCTGCCGAACCAGTTCATGAAGAATACCTTGGCCCCGGAGAATCCGAACCCGCCCCACCACCCCAGCAACTTCCGGACTCCATGCGGGAACATCACCAGCCCGAGACTGAGACCAAGAACAACCCGGTCCAGCTTTCGTCTGTGTGAAAGAGTTGCCGCATCGCGCACCTCGCTGGTTGTTTCATCACGCCGTCCCATTGCGCTCAATACCCACCTGGCCCAGGGTTATATTATAATAGTCCTAGTTAGAACAGGGTCAACAGGGAAATACCTCGCTTGTTTTCTCTCGTGAAATAGTGAGTGCGGTCAACCGGTTCGAGCGAGGTGGGATGCGAAGGGCCGGTGCTTATCGATCGCGCCGCGACCCTTTCATCGCCCGCTCCACCTCGCGGCTGGCTTCGCGCGTCTTGATGGCTTCCCGGCGGTCATGCTGCTTCTTGCCTTTGGCCAACCCGAGTTCGACCTTGGCAAGGCCCCGCTTGGAAAAATAGATGCGGAGCGGGATGAGCGTGAGACCTTGCTGTTGCGTCTTGCCGAGGAGCTTATTGATCTCCTTGCGGTGAAGGAGGAGTTTCCGGGTACGGAGAGGCTCGTGATTCATGATGTTACCGTGGCTGTAGGGGCTGATGTGGCAGTGGTGGAGAAAGACCTCGCCGTCCTTCACGCTGGCGTAACTATCTTGTAGATTTATGCGCCCCTCTCGCAGGGATTTGACCTCCGTGCCCTGGAGCATGATGCCCGCCTCGAATTTCTCTTCGATGAAATAGTCGTGATAGGCCTTGCGATTCGTGACCACCGCTTTTTCAAAGCTATCTTTCTCTTTTCCCATCAGGCGTCAGACTTTCATCTCCAGATGTAGATCGCTGTCAGCTTTCAGCTCGCAACACCCGGCAGTCCTGCGTTTCACGTTTCACCTTTCACGTCTTACCTCTCACGCTTGCTGGCTGCTGATTGCCACAGCAGTTTTTGCTATGATGCGACCATGCGCGGACTTGGTTCCATCGATTCTATCTCCAGCGTCCTCGAGGGGCTGGCTCGTCGACTGGGTCTTGAGTCCAAGTTGCTCGAAAGCCGCTTGCGCCGGGACTGGGTCTCCATCGTCGGGGAACCCATCGCATCGAATACCTGGCCTGACCAGCTTCGCTACAAGAAGCTCTATCTCCTGGTCCACAACAGTGTCTGGCTGCACCAGCTCACGTTCCTCAAGCCGACACTCATTCACAAACTCAACACAGTAGCTGGCGCAGAACTCGTCACCGACATCGTGTTGCGGGTGGGCGAACTTCCGGGGGCCGACCACGTGCCCGCCTCGCCCGAGGCCCTTCGCGCGACCGTTTCACCACCGAGCGCGGCGCTGCTTGCGGAAATCTCGGCGCATGTGACCACCATCCAGGATCCGCTCCTCCGTGATCGCCTCACGCAGCTCATGGCGCAGGCGTTGGCTCAGCCACGCGCGCCGAAGGCCGGCTGAGCGGTCCCTTGAAAAGCTGGCGAGTATACACTTGCGTCGCTGCCATCTCCGGGCTATCGAGCGGCGGACCGATCCCCCCTTCTTCTTCCGACTCAGTCAGCTGGTATAACCCCCGTAAGGATCTCCGAAATCCTCCCCGAACAACCCGGTCCTCCCCGGTCAGGTACTTGTGCAGCATATCCGGCTCCGCCCAGGTATCATCGGAAAAAAAGTAGATGGTAAGGCGGCGATAGCGATCTTGCGGATCGTTGGGCGTCGTCGGCCTGACTTTCATCGGCTCGAACTTTCTCGTCTCGCGACCGACTTTGCGGAAGCGCTCGATCAGCGCTTCGATTTCTTCGTCGCTCGTCTCGTCGGGAACATGGATCGCGACGGCTGTCTCTTCTTGCGATCCGATGGTATAGGGAGGGATCGATCGATCGGGACGGCTAAGATACATCCCGCCCCAGATCAGGGCGAAGGACCCGATGAGTACGCCGAGGGCCATCTTGACGACAGTATCCAGCGGCTTCTTGGGCTTGGATCCGGGAAGGGGCGTTGGAGAAGAATCTTGCATGTGTATGGAAGGCCTAGCCCGCACTATTCATGAAGGTTCGTCGCGAAAGCGCCCGAAAGCGCGTTCCTCGTGAAGCGTATCTCGTTGGGGATAAGAGCGTATGGCTAATGGCTTATAGCTGGTAGCAAAGACGCCCACTCTCCATTCCGGACCATACGCTATTGGCTATACGCCATATGCTCTTTTCTTCGGACGAGAGACGAACGACGCGTCACACGCAAGAGCAGCGGATCGGCAATTGCAGCAGTAGCGCTCATGAATAATGCGGGCTAGGCTCAACGGACAAGGCGTATGTTGCCGCGCGTATCCATTACCCGCCGCCTTCCTCGGGGAGTACCTCAGCACTTTCCGCCAAACGCGCGACGGCCACGACCCGGTCGCCCTCGCCATCAAGATCGAGGATCCGAACCCCCTGGGTGTTACGGCCGATCTCCCGGAATTCATCCACCTTGCACCGAAGCACCTTGCCGTGAGCGGCCATCAGCATGATCTCATCGCCGTCTCGGACTTGAAGAAACCCGATGGCGAGTCCGTTGCGCTCATTGGTCTTCACGCTGATGATGCCCTTCCCCCCGCGTCCCTGGACGCGATACTCGTTCACCGGCGTACGCTTTCCGTAGCCGCCCTCCGTGACCGTGAGGATTTGGGTGGTGGAATCGGGCGTGATGGTTTCCATGCCGATGACTTCGTTGCCTTCCTCAAGCGTGATGCCGCGCACTCCGTGCGCCGTGCGTCCCATAGGGCGGACGTCGTCCTCCTTGAAGCGAATCGTGATGCCCTTCTTCGTGCCCAGCAGGATTTCCCGCTGGCCGTCGGTGACATGCACGCTGATGAGCCGATCCCCCTTATCCAACGACAGTGCGATGATGCCGCCCTGGCGCGGATTGCCATAGGCCGAGAGTTCGGTCTTCTTGATGATGCCCTGCGCGGTCGCCATCACGACGAACCGGTCTTCGCGGAACTCTTTGACCGGAACGGTCGTGGTGACCTTCTCATCGCCGGACAGCGCCAACAGATTCACGAGCGCTTTCCCCTTGGCAGCCCGCCCTGCGTCCGGAATCTCATGGACTTTCAGCCAATAGACCTTCCCGGCGTCCGTAAAGAACAACAGCGACTCGTGCGTGGACGCAGTGAACAGGGTCACGACAAAATCCTCTTCCTTGACCCCCATCCCGATTTTGCCCTTGCCTCCGCGCCGTTGCGCCCGATACAGGGTGACCGGATTGCGCTTGATGTAGCCTGCGTGCGAGATCGTGACGACCACTTCCTCGTTCGCGATCATGTCTTCCAGGGTGATCTCGGCTTCTTCTTTCACGATCTGCGTGCGGCGGTCGTCCTTGTAGGCCTCACGCACCTCGATCCACTCATCCTTGATGATCGTACGAACCAGCGCTTCGCTGCCCAGGATCGACTTGAGACGCTCGATCTGTTTCAAGACCTCTTTATATTCCTCGATGAGTTTGTTGCGCTCCAATTGCGTGAGCCGCTGAAGCCGCATCTCCAAAATCGCATTCGACTGGATTTCGCTCAGTGCAAATTCCCGCATCAAACCGACGCGGGCTTCATCGGGCGATTGCGCCCGTCGGATCAAAGTGATCACCGCATCCAGGTTATCGAGCGCGATCTTGAGGCCCTCGAGGATATGGGCCCGCTCTTCCGCCTTGCGCAGATCGAAGGCGGTCCGACGGACGACGACCTCGCGCCGGTGCTCGATGAAATGATGAAGGATCTGCTTGAGGTTCAACACTTCCGGCCGGTTGTTCACCAGCGCAAGCATGATGACCCCGAAGGTCGTCTGGAGTTGCGTGAGCTTATACAGATTGTTCAAGGTGATGAGCGGGATTTCTCCGCGCTTGAGCTCAATGACGACGCGGATGCCGTCCCGATCGGATTCGTCGCGCAGATCGGAAATCCCTTTGATCCGTTCGTCCCGGATCAACTCGGCAATCTTTTCGATCAGCTTGGACTTATTGACCTGATAGGGCAGCTCCGTAACGATCAACCGTTCGCGATCTGTGCGTTCATCGGACTCGACCTTCACTTTCGCGCGTAACGTGAGAAGACCCCGTCCACTTTCGTAGGCGGATTTGATGCCGGCCGTTCCATAGATGAATCCGGCCGTCGGAAAGTCAGGACCTGGAATCTTTTTCATCAACTGGGCAATCGTGATGTCCGGGTTATCCAAGAATAGGAGGAGCCCCTCGATCACTTCGCCGATGTTGTGGGTCGGAATGTTGGTCGCGTAGCCCACCGCAATGCCGCCGGCGCCGTTGACAAGCAGATTCGGGATTTTAGAGGGGAGCACCAGCGGTTCGACCAGCGACTCGTCGTAGTTCGGCCCGAAATCGACCGTGTCCTTGTCGATATCGGCGAGCATGTCCTCAGCGACCTTGGTTAGGCGGGCTTCGGTATACCGCATGGCTGCCGGCGGATCGCCGTCGACCGATCCATAATTACCCTGACCGTCCACGAGCATATAGCGCATGTTGAAGGGTTGCGCCATCCGAACGAGCGTGTCGTAGATCGCACTGTCCCCGTGGGGATGGTAGTTCCCCATGATCTCGCCGACAATCTTGGCGGACTTGCGGTAGGCCCGGTTCGACGCCAGGCCCATTTCGTTCATGCCGTGGAGAATACGGCGATGGACCGGCTTGAGGCCGTCACGCACGTCGGGGAGCGCCCGGCCCACGATGACGCTCATCGCGTAACTCAGGTACGACGAGCGCATCTCGTCTTCGATGGCGATCTGTCCTAATCTCTCATCAGGGGGCATTTAATTCTCCATGAGAAAAGAGCGAATGGCTTATAGCTGATGGCAAGAAGGAAACTCCGCATCTGTTATTTGCCATACGCTATCAGCCATAAGCTCTTTGCAATTTTTTACACGTCTAGATTTCTGACCTCGAGCGCGTGGGCTTGTATGAAGTTTCGTCGGGGTTCGACCTCATCACCCATCAGAATCGTGAAGATCTCGTCGACGCCTGGCACGTCTTCCAGTTTGACCTTCAACAGCGTCCGGACTTCTGGATTCATCGTCGTTTCCCAAAGCTGATTTGGGTTCATTTCGCCGAGACCTTTGTAACGCTGGATACCGAGCCCGTGCTTGCCCTTATCGAGGATCGCCTTGACCAACTCAACCGTCGCGGGCTGGAGCTGTTCCAGACCGTCGGCTTTAATCTTGTACGGCGCCCGGCCCAAGCCGATCGCCGACGGTGAGAGCTTCTGCAACTCGCGGAATTCGGCAGAGCCGACTAGCACATGCGTCACGTCAAAACTATAGGTGGCCCCGTTGGCAAGTAGGCGGCATGTGACTTTGTTCGATTGATGCTCCTCGTCCTCGACGATATCCAACGTCGGTGTGAGCTTAGGATAAACTACCGCGAGAGTTTTCTTCACGCTGGCCACGACCTTCTTGAGCGCCGCCTGATCCTTGAGGAGCTCGCGATCGAGTCCCGGCTCATCCACAAACGCCCGCACCATGCTGGCCTCGTGCGGTTTCTTATTGAGCCGGCCGAGCAATGTCTCGAAGGCGATCAGCTTCTTAAGAATGGGCAGGAGCCGCCGTCCCGTGACATACCCTTGGACCCCTTCCACGTACACTTCCACATCCTCGACGGCGATATCGGCCAGGTACTCGTTCAATGCCATCTCATCTTTGAGATACCGTTCCGTCTTGCCCTTTTTCACTTTGAAGAGCGGCGGCTGTGCAATATAGATGTAGCCTCGTTCGAGCAACTCCGGCATCTGCCGGAAGAAGAACGTGAGGAGCAGAGTCCGGATGTGGCTGCCGTCCACGTCGGCGTCCGTCATGAGGATGATCTTGTGGTACCGAGCCTTGCTGATGTCGAACGAGTCTTTATCGGCCTTTTCGCTCTCTTCGCGCTTGCGGCCGATGCCGGTTCCGAGCGCCATGATCAACGTCCGGATCTCGTCGCTCGAGAGCATTTTATCGAAGCGCGCCTTCTCGACGTTGAGGATCTTGCCTTTGAGCGGCAGAATCGCCTGAAACTTGCGGTCGCGTCCCTGCTTTGCGGAACCGCCGGCCGAATCACCCTCGACGATATACAACTCGCTCAAGGCCGGATCCTTCTCCGAACAGTCGGCCAACTTGCCGGGAAGCGAGCCCCCATCAAGCGCGCTCTTGCGTCGGATGAGCTCTTTCGCTTTTCGCGCCGCTTCACGAGCACGCGCCGCATCGATCGCTTTCCCGATGACCTTTCGGGCCACCGTCGGGTTTTCTTCGAAATAGGTCCCGAGCGCTTCGTTGACCGCGGCCTCGACGATGCCTTTCACCTCACTATTGCCCAGCTTGGCTTTCGTCTGCCCTTCGAACTGAGGATTCCGGACCTTGACGCTGACGACGGCGGTGAGCCCCTCGCGGACATCGTCACCGGTGAGCGATTCGGTGTCTTTCTTGAGCAGGTCGTTGGCGTTCGCGTAGCTGTTAATCGTACGGGTAAGCGCAGCCTTGAAGCCCACCAGGTGCGTGCCACCTTCCTTGGTGTTGATGTTGTTCGCAAAGGAAAACAGGTTCTCGGCGTAGCTGTCGTTGTATTGAAGCGCAACCTCCAGCACCATATCCGATTTCTCAACCTGCACGTAAATAGGCTTGTGCAGCGGCACCTTGGCTTCGTTCAGATGCTCAACGAACGACACGATCCCGCCCTTGTACTTGAATACTTGCTCCTTGACCGGTTCTTTCCGCTCATCCTTGAGTGTGATCTCGAGTCCCTTGTTCAAAAAGGCGAGCTCACGCAGTCGCTGTGCCAGCACGTCGAAGCTGAAGTCGAGAGTCTCGAAGATCTGCCCGTCGGACTTGAACGTGACCATCGTGCCACGGCGCTTGGTTTTACCCGTCATCTTGAGCGGGGCCGTCGACTTGCCGCGCTCGTAACGCTGCTCGAACACCTGGCCGTCTTGCCAAATCTCCAGCTCGAGCCATTCGGAGAGTGCGTTGACCACCGAGATCCCGACGCCGTGGAGCCCGCCTGATACCGTATAAGCGCCCTGCTCGAACTTGCCGCCCGCGTGCAAGACCGTCAGCGCCACTTCGGCGGCAGACTTCTTTTGCGTGGAATGCATCCCGGTAGGAATGCCGCGGCCGTTATCCACGACCGTGACGCTGCCGTCGATGTGGATCGTCACCTCGATCGTCTCACCGAATCCCGCCATATGCTCATCGACGCTGTTGTCAACGACTTCATAGACGAGGTGATGGAGGCCGTCCACACCGGTGCTGCCGATATACATCGCCGGGCGCTTCCGCACGGCGTCCAGGCCTTCCAATACTTTGATTTGATCCGCGCCGTAACTGGCGGATTTTGGTGTGGTCTCGGTGTCGTTACTGGCCATCTGTCTCCTATTTCACGGGCGTGAGGCTAGAAGGCGAGAGGCAAGGGGTTGGGAGGCGTTTTCCCCTCTAGCCTCGTACCCCTCGCCCCGTACCTCAAATCTTGATTGGCATTACGACGCACTTGAACCCGGGACTGTCTGATTCCTGGATCAAACAAGGGCTCAGCGGATTATCCATTTGCAGAGAGATCGTCTCTCCGTCCATCACCCCGAGGACATCCAACAAGTAGCGGGCGTTGAACCCCGTGTTCAACGCCTCCCCCTCGTACTGCGCCGCAAGCTCTTCGGTCGCTTCCCCAAAATCAGGATTGCTGGAGAACAGCGTCATCTGTCCGGAGACAAACGACACCTTCACCGCGCTCGCCTTATCACGGGACAGCACGGATACACGCCGGAGCGCACTTTCAAGCTCGCTGCGATTGACTCCGATTTTCCTGCCGGTCTCTTTCGGAATCACTTGCTGATAATTCGGGTAGTTCCCTTCCATGAGCCGCGAGGTCAGCAGCAGCCCGCTCTTCCGGAAAATCATGAGATTTTTGGTGAACCCGATCAAGGGTTCCCCCTCGCCACCTTCTTCCAAAAGACGTTGCATCTCATGCGCCGCTTTCTTCGGAATGATGGCTTTGACCTCTTGCGGAGCGCCTTTGGCCCCGGCCTTTCCGACGTCCTGCTCGGCAACCGCCAACCGATGTCCATCGGTGCCGACCAGCCGCAAGATCGTTTTCTTCTCCGACGTGATGAGGGTCACCAACAGACCGTTGAGGATGTAACGCGCGTCATTGTCTCCGGCAGCGAAGAGGGTCTTCCGAATCAACTCTAAGAAGCCGGCGCCGGCGAGGGGAATGAGCCCTTCCCGTTCGATCGTGGGCAACGCGGGATAGTCGGTGCTGGGGAGTCCGACGATCTTAAATTGGCTCTTGCCGGCTTGAATCGTCGTCCAATTATTGTCACCCGAGGTGATTTCAATTTCACCGACCGTCAGTTCCTTGATAATCTCATAGAGCTTCCGAGCCGAGACCGTGATCCCTCCAGGCTTCTCCACGGTAGCTTTGTAGAGCCCGCGCATACCGATTTCGAGGTCCGTGGCGACAATTTCCACCCCCTCCTGCTTCGCCTCAATCAAGATATTCGAGAGGATCGGCATCGTGTTGCGCTTCTCGACGACACCTTGGACCCGCTGAAGACCTGTCAAGAGTTCAACTCGTCCCATACGCAGTTTCATGATCTCTTTCCCTTAACGACGCCGTTCACGCTCGCAGGATCTGCTCCCTCAAGCTGTCCAACGTGGCACTTAATGAACTGTCGCTGTCTTTCGCTTTTGTGACCTGCTTGTAGGCATGGATGATCGTCGTGTGGTCTTTGCCTCCGAACTGCCGCCCGATCTCGGGATATGAGGAGTCCGTGAGCTCCCGACAGAGATACATGGCGATCTGTCTCGGGTGCACCAGCGTCTTGCTCCGGCGACGGGATTTCAGGTCGGCGATCTTCACATGGAAGCGCGCGCCCACCGTTTCCTGAATATCATCCATCGACACGATCTTTTTCTTGGTGCCGATCAGATCTCGGAGCACGCTCTTTGCCATCTCCAGTGTGATCGTTTGGCCGGTGAGCGAGGCATAGGCGCCAAGGCGCACCAGCGAGCCCTCAAGCTCGCGGATATTGCTCTTCAACGTTGTGGCGAGAAACTGGATGACATCTTCCGGCAACGTGACGCCCTCGTCCTCGGACTTTTTCCGTAAGATGGCAATGCGTGTTTCAACGTCCGGTGGCTGGAGATCCGCGATCAGTCCCCATTCAAACCGTGACCTCAACCGTTCTTCGATATCGGGCATGTCTTTCGGAAAGCGATCGCTAGAGAGGACAAGCTGCTTATGCGCTTCATAGAGGGCATTGAACGTGTGAAAGAATTCCTCCTGCGTGCGTTCCTTGCCCGCCAAGAATTGAATGTCGTCAATCATCAACATGTCGATATGACGATACCGCTTCCGCAGATCCATCATTTTGTCGTATCGAATGGAGTTAATGACCTCGTTCGTAAACTGCTCGGTCGTCAAATAGGCAATCCGGAGATCAGTCCTCTCTCCCACATAATTTCCAATGGCATTCAAGAGGTGGGTCTTGCCCAGTCCGGTCTCCCCGTAGATGAAGAGCGGGTTGTAGGCTTTCGCCGGCTGTTCGGCGACTGCCATACAGGCGGCATGGGCAAATTGATTTCCCGCGCCCACGACGAAATTCTTGAATGTATACTTTGGGTTAAGCTGTATTCCCCGTTTCGCCCGTGCCCCGGTGTTTAGGCGACTGGTTGCCGCGGTATTTCCACTATTCTCAGGCTGCTTTGCCGACTGTTTCTGAAAGATGACGAACGTGATCGCGGTCTCTTCCCCACCTCGGGCAGCAGAGACGGCTTCAGCCAGGAGGGGCCCATAGTGTTGGCTTAACCAGTCACCAAAAAACTTATTCGGGACACCTAGTTGAGCCGTGGAGTCTTCAATCCGTTCGAGGTGAACCGGCGTAAACCACGTATCATAAACCTGTTTTTTCACTTTTCCTTGGATATAAGCCAAGGCATCCTGCCAGACGTTCGCGATAGCCATAATCTCCGTATCATTCTTCATACACAGACTTATTCACACCTGTTGATAACCTGGTTCTTCGTGCGGCTTCCCTTCTTAAATATGATCATTATCAGACCTTGAAATAGATCATACTAATAGCCCTTACCTGAATCACCACAGATTATGAACTCTGCATGCAAGGGTTACCCAGAGTCAACCCCCAACTCTCTCCACAAAGACAGTGTTATAGGAAGCCTGAAAATTCAAATAGTTAATCTCCATCCACAATATCCACTGAGCCTACTCTTACTCCTACTACTACGACTATTTCTTCTTATCACATAATATGTTCGGAGAAGAGTTGCTAATACACTTAAATCACAATGATGTGTTCCGATGAAAAAATTCTCCCGACAAGATCGTCATATGTCATCGTCGTAGATGAACGATCAACCACCACTCCCTTTACAGAAGAAGGGGCTAGCGATGCTGCTTGCTCAATGAAGATGATCTCCATATCCGCATCACTGGCTCGAAAGAGTGATGAAGAGATAAGGTTTGGATCTTGTCGAACGATATAGAGCGTCGTACCCATACAACACCGATAGATCCCTTAAAAAATAAGACTTCTGTCAACCGATCGAATAAACCGTCTGATTTCATCTGCTGTTTGAGTCGTCACAGAAAAATTATCAGAGCAGTTATCCATCACCGTCCCTGACTCAACGATAAAGGGGACAGATAAGTGTTGAAAGGAAGGAAGATATTTTTCAAGAACATCGACATCGAGAATATCTTCTGTGTCCTTCATTAAGAGAAGGGGAGAGCGACCTAAGAGGATGACAGTCGTTTCATGGTCCCCAGCACAAAGCCCCAGTGCAATACGAAGCGCTTCAACAGGACGAGCCTTCACATAAGGATCTTCTGAAATCACCACAGCGACTCGTTTCGACATAGACAATTCACCACGACAACAACTTCTTATGTAAAAGCGAGAAAGCGATCACAACCATCAATAATTGCAGACAGCACAACAAGCCCAGACAAAGAGACCCTCGAATCGACAGTGGCCGTTGGAACACCATACTGCTGACATCCGTAAGCACAGACAGACATCTTCACCCCGGCATCGATGAGGCCAAGATAGCGTTGATCTGTAGCCGTCTTTACCCCTTCATCAATGAGATAGAGATAGACATCAACTCCCCGACGTAAGGCAGCCTGAGCCAGCTGGACGACAGTATCAACACTTGGATGAGAGGGGGGTGTGGATAACAAGAGACCCAGCTTGAGAACCGCCATAATAATAAACCAAAGACGTCAATACAATCAATTGCTTATGAATTATATTAAGGGCGAGCCTACGAGGTTTTTTATATAAAGTCAATATCAAAAAATTGGACTTTTATGAGGAGAATGTACGAGTTTTGAGGAGGGCGGGGAGACCTAACAGAGGGAGTTCCTCTTGAACCTTCGACTCGAGGTTACGGAGAATAACGGAGACACGACCGGCCTCATCATCACCCAAGAGAATGGCATAACGGCACTTCGATCGATCAGCTTGGCGAAGGTGGGCTTTAAGTGTGGTGGCGCGATAGTCACATTGGGCAGAAAGTCCAACTTTGCGGAGTTCGTCGAGAAGCATCAGCCCAAGCGTGGTCCCTTTCTCCCCGAATGCCGCGACATAATAGAGACATTCGTTTAGTGAGGACGATGATACCTCCGGGAGCATCAACGACACACGCTCTAGCCCGAGCGCGAATCCTACGGCAGGAATAGAGGGGCCTCCGAGCGTTTCTACCAAGCCGTCGTAGCGGCCACCGGCGCCCACCGCGTTCTGAGCTCCTAAATGAGTTGATGTAATTTCAAAACTTGTCAAACAATAGTAGTCGAGCCCTCGGACTAACCGAGGGTTGAGTCGATAGGGAACTCCGATGGCAACGAGACCTGTGAGGACCTGGTCAAAATGTGTACGGGCCTCAGGAGAGAGATGGTCCGTCAGTTTGGGCGCTGACTCGGTCGCAGCTCGACAGTCCGGAACCTTGCAATCCAGCACCCGCAAGGGATTCGTTTCCATACGGCGTCGACAGTTTGCACAGAGGCGGGATTCCTGCTGTGAGAGGAACGCAAACAGGATAGGCTTGTAGGCAGCACGGTCGCCGGAGCTTCCCAGGCTATTAATCTCGAGTGTCAGGTCCGGCAGGGCCAGATCCGATAGCAGGCGCCACAGCAGCGCGATGACCTCGACGTCTGCACGAGGGTCCGAGGTGCCAAAGGATTCGACCCCGAATTGATGGAACTGCCGGAGACGTCCTGCCTGCGGCCGCTCGTGGCGGAACATCGGACCGATGTAGAAATACTTCTGCGGGAGTGGATCGGCCGATCGATTGTGTTCGATGAAGGCGCGGACCGTACCGGCCGTGCCTTCCGGGCGCAAGGTCAGCGAGGTCCCGTCCCGATCGGGAAAGGTGTACATCTCCTTCTCGACGATGTCCGTCGCCGAGCCGATACTCCGGGCAAAGAGGGCAGTGAGTTCGAAGATGGGGATACGGATCTCCTGATACCCGTAACAGAGCGCCCAGCGCCTCGCCGCATCCTCAATGAAACGCCACCGCGGCGTCTCCTCCGGAAGGATATCCTTGACACCCTTGATTCCCTTAATCGTGTCCATATTCATTGACCGTCTACCAGGATGCTGAAAAAGTCCGCCAGCGCAAAAACCGTATCCCGTGAAGCGTCCCTCGTGAAGCGTATCTCGTTGGGGATAAGAGCGTATGGCTAATGGCTTATAGCTGGTAGCAAAGACACCCACTCTCCATTCCGGACCATACGCTATTGGCTATACGCCATATGCTCTTTTCTTCGGACGAGAGACGAACGACGGACGAAGAGAACGGCCTTTTTGAGCATCCTGCGTAGCATTTTTCTATTGTCCTAGAAAAGGGGACAATAGAATTTTCATCGTGCCACAACAGCTTCTCCGCAGACTCCTAGAAAGATTCGGGACTATAACGACGGGTTGCAGGCAAGTCAACGAACTCAGAAGCGTCAATCGTCAGTGGTCAAGGGTCAATCGATTGTGAGCCGTGCCGGCGCACGTTCCCGTCCGTTCACCATTGACGAATGACCATTGACGGATTAGGTTCTTGCGCAGGCATTCCTACAGCGGTATAGTGCGCGACCTGTCAGGAAATCCATGGAAACCGTATGAGTCAGGATCAACCAACCCGCCGCGTCATCGCGCTTGCACCGATGCCGCCCGAGAAATCCGCCTACGCCCTGGCCCGCTACAGCCGCTCGCCCGACTCTATCGAGAGCAGCCTCCGCTGGGTGCATGGACATTCTTCTGAAAAGTTCTGGGATCAGTTCTACTTCGACTACGGCCATGCCTCGATCGCCGATTTAGGCCATGTCATCATCTGTTTCGAGGACATCTCCGAACTCGCCGCGATTCGACTCGAAGACGAGCCCTTGTGGGATGGCCAGGCGAAATCGAGCCGGTATCAGAACTTTGCGTCCGGCGGGTGGTTCGTGCCGGATTCCATTCGAGGGTCGGAGACGGAGGGCACCTACCACGGCATTCTCCGCAGCCTCGCCGAGATCTATCGATTATTACACCAACCCTTGACCCAATTTATTTCGGAGCGCGAGCCGTGCCCCGAGTCGATGAAACCAGCCGATTATCAACGGACGATTGCCGCGCGCGCATTCGATGTGACGCGGTATCTCCTGCCCCTCGCGGCCAGGACGAACGTCGGGCAAGTCGTCAGCATCAGGACGTTGGAGAAGCAAATCACCAGACTGTTGTCGTCACAACTACCAGAATTGCGCTCGATCGGGGAGGAACTCAAGGATGCCTGTAAACGGTCACCGGTAAATCTCTGGGGCGAGCTATGTGGCCAGCCAGCCGGACCACATGAACCGCTCGCGCCGACACTCGCGCGCCATGCCAAGGCAAACGACTATCAAGCCTCGGTCTACCAGGACCTTGCCAGATACGCGAAGGACGCACTCCGGGGAACCGGATTAGATCAACCGACGTCCTGGGGTGTGCCGGAGCCGGTAGACCTCCTCGCCCCCCACGATCCGTTGGACGAAATCGTCACCACCTTGCTGTATCGCGTCTCGCATGCGCCCTATCGGAGCCTTCTCGCGGTCGTCCGCACCTGGACGGAGAAACAAAAGCAGGAGGCAATCGACGTAGCGATGAGCGCACGAGGGCCTTACGACGAACTCATCAAAGAATTCCGCAGCGGCTACGCCTTCACGTTCGATGTGCTGATGGACATCGGAGGCTGGCGCGACATGCATCGGCACCGGCGCTGTCAGCAGATTCAACAGAACTTTACGACAGTGCATGGATATGAAATCCCACCGCCGCTCGTGCAAGCGGGATTGGATCAAGAGTATCGACAGGCGATGGACGCGGTCCGTTCGGACATTGAGCAGCTCAAGAAAACGAGCGCGGAGGGATCGCTCTATGCGACACCGTTCGGATTCAAGGTGCGTTGCCTGTTCAAGATGGACTATGCCGAAGCCGAGTACATCGCCAGACTCCGCTCCGGCGTGAAAGGTCACTGGTCGTACCGGACCATTGCCTGGTTGATGAAACAAAAACTTGCGGCGCGCTATCCTTCACTCGGAGATCGCATCCAGGCCACCTCGCCGGACATCGAAGACACCCTCACCAGATAACCCATATCGTCGACCCCGATGACCGACTACCAAGCGCAATGTGAAACGACGCTGTTGGGAGGCCAATGGGATCAGGCGCAGCAGGCTGCACTGGCCTGGGCCCGCCATCCCGCCACCGGCACAGACCGAGATCCTCGACCCCATTTCGCCCTGAATGTGATCCACCTGCTCCGCGGGGAGTTCGCCGAAGCTTGGAATACTCACCCTAAGTGCCTGCAAGAACCAGATGACATTGTCCAGGTCAAAGAGTGGATAGAAGGATTCGTCGCGCGACAGTCGGAGAAAGCCCATGCCCATCTCGTGATGGGGTTGTTCCTGGCACAATCAGGCCAATCCGAACAATCGATCGCGTCCTACAAGAAATCGATCACACTTGCGCCACAGTCCGCTTATCCACATTACTTTCTCGCACAGATTCATGAGCGGGCCAACCACCTTGAAATGGCCATCAAGGAATACCGTGAAGCCGTGCGACTGGATCCCTCCTATGCGCCGGCGCGGACCAATCTGGGCGTGGCCTATCAAGAGCAGGGCCGGTTGGAGATGGCCATCCCCCAATATCGCGAAGTGATCAAGCTGCATCCCAACGACTCGGTGGCGCACGCCAACCTCGCCTGCGCGCTCGCCGAGCAGGGCAAGTTTGAGCCGGCCTTGCAGTCCTACAAAGAGGCGTTGCGCCTGAATCCCAAGGATGCAGCCGTGCATTTCGTGCTGGGCAATCACTACGAAACGAGGGGCCGCCTGGATCTGGCACAGAAGGAATACGACGCAGCCCTCCTTGCCGATCCGAACTTCGGTCCTGCGCATTCCGCGATCGGCTGGTTGGAGCTGGCCAAGCAGCACATGCAGGCCGCCTACGAAGCCTTCAATCGAGCCCTCAAGGCCAACGACCAAGACCCTCGGGCCTACCACGGCATCGCCGAATACTATTCCCAAAAGGGGAAGCGAGAGAGCGCACTGGACAATTTTGCAAAGGCGCTCAAGTACTACAAAGATCCCGAAAAGAAAAATGCAATCTTGAACCAGCTGTTTCAAGAAGGTCAGATGGCGGATTGAGGGCCTGTGACTCCTTCTTCCCTGCTCGCAGAGGCCCCTCGATGCGCGCACTTGAAGAAGGAGGCCGCAGGCCCTCTGTGTGAGGGTGGAGGAGGAACTCGTGGACTGTGACCTTGCGCAAGGGAGACCGTTGGCAAGTCATCAACTCAATATCTATGACGACCTTGGGCGCCTTTCGCAGGTGATCGACGGGCAGGGAAAGCGTGCCGCGCTGGGACTGGCGCGCACAGGTTCCACCGCGCGCCACTTCATGCTGGCATTCTCCACGGCGAACATCATCCCCCACTATCCCAAAGAGCCGACGTTTCAGCAAACGCATCTCGCCGATACGCACCTGAACCCCTTGATCACGGCGACGGTCGAAGCCACGGAAGAAGCCATTCTCAACGCGCTAACCATGGCGATAACGGTGGTGGGCCGGGGCGGCCACCGCATCGAAGCCATCTCCCTCACCAGACTCCGTACCATCCTCGATCACCGCGCCAAGTAACTGCGGAGAATCAGTACCCTCGTGGGCCGGACGATTCTCTCACTTGCATTTCCCTCTC
>Ga0315275_10000432_pt1 | contig 34284 bp, 38 predicted proteins | sample YL17G03_0_MG_FD_205557 | JGI IMG/M metagenome (GOLD analysis project Ga0315275, IMG submission 205557) | Sediment microbial communities from Yellowstone Lake, YNP, Wyoming, USA - YL17G03_0 | ecosystem: Environmental > Aquatic > Freshwater > Lake > Sediment | place: USA: Wyoming | collected...
TAAAGTGTTTTATATGATTTGTAATATCTTTTTATTCCATCTTCTAAAGATATAAATTGATAATTAGGTATTAATTTTTTAAATTTTTCTATACTTAAATCTTTTCTCATTTGACCATTTGGCTTTGTCGCGTTATATTTAATTAATAAATGTTCAGAATTTGTTGCTTTAAGTGCAATTCTAGCGATAGTATCAATGGTAATGTTTTCTTCCGTTGCAAAATTAAATGATTCTGTTATGTCTTTTTCTATTATTATAGTTATAATTTTACCTATATCATCAGCATGCATGAATTGTCTAAGTGGAGTACCGTCACCATATAGTTCAATGAAATTTTGACCATTTTTATTCGCAATATATATTTTTTTAATTAGTGCTGTTACGAAATGACTCTTTTTTTCATCATCTTTATCTGATTCGCCATAAAGATTACAAGGTGTTATATATGAATATTTTGTTCCATATTCTTCATTAGATGTGTCTATTTGAATGGCTAATCCTCTTTTAGCTATACCATATGATAAATTTGTTTTAGTTGGTGTGCCCATATGAAGAACATCTTCTTTCATTGGATAAACATCAACAATGTCTGGATAAACACAACAACTTAAAACGCCTAAAAATCTTTTAACGTTATTTTCTCTGGCATATTTGATCATAAATGTATTCATTAATACATTTTGCTCATAATATTCTGATGGATGTTCTATGTTATCAAATATACCGCCAACCTTAGCGGCTAAATGTATTACACGATCTGGTTTAATATCACGATACATTTTTTGTGTGTCATATTGTGATGTTAAATCATAATCCTTTGATGACACATATTTAGCGTTTGGTAAAAATTTTTTTAAACTGTTACCAACTAACCCTGACCCACCTGTAACTAATATTATATCCATGTTTTTAATCCTTCTTTATTATAATTATCAATATCATCTGTGACAATTTTTCGTAATTCAAAATATCTTTCTTTTGGTATATTGGGACAAAAATAATTATGTGGACTCTGATGTGAAAATAACGACATATCGAATGTGTCGTTAATTAATCCCATCGATTTTACTTCATCAAATAGATCTGTTCCAGGATACGGGGTGAAAAAACTTAATGTAATTCTAAATGGTTTAAGACTCTTCACAAACTCTACAGATTTAATGATTGATTCTTCTGTATCTCTGGGAAATCCTATTATCATATAAGCTTTCCATTCTATTGAATTACTATTCAATATTTCTGCGGCCCTTAAAAAATCATCTGTTGTTTCACCCTTCTTAACATATGCAAGAGTATTGTTATCTCCACTTTCCAGCCCTAAACTCATTTGTCCACATCCAGCCGCTTTCATCATTTTAACCATTTCGTCTGATATCGAATCTGCACGGGTATCACATCTCCAATGAGCAGGAACATCGTATTTTGAACAAAATTCAGCGAGCCGTCTCTTATTGACTGTAAATGTTTCATCCCAAAATGTAAAATAATTAGATTTAAATCTTTCGTTCACATATTTCATTTCAGATATAATCCTATCAACGGATTTAAATGTAACTTTATGTTTCCACATTATTTTAGACGCGCAGAAAGTACACATAAATGGACATCCTCTAGTTGATAATACATGACCATAACCATTTGGTGAGTATTTGTCCAATAGAATGTCATAATTCGGGAAAGGAATTTCATCTAAATTTTTAATTCTATTTCCATGTGATTCATATTCTCCACAAAAAACTTCCACTCCCTCTGGATATGCTGTTGGATCGGTTGAAGGGTGATTACCGCCAACAATAACAGGTATTTTATATTCATTTGTGATCTCAATGATCTTCAATGCTGATAGATATTTAACATTAAGAACATTAATACCTATTTTATTAGGTTTAATTTCTTCTATTGTTTTACGTAATTCCGTCCATACTGGGTGATTTGGATCGTTAAGTGAGTTAATGTATATGTCATAGTGATCAGTTCTTTCGGAATATCCCGCATAGTGAGCATTTTTACCAATTTCCATATTTTTAATAAAAACCTCGTCACCTTCGGCCACCATTTGTGTTCCAACAGCTAACAGGGAAAGCGGAACATAATCTTGTTCTAACCCGATAAATCGATAAAATGGTGGATTAAATAATAGCGTCATTCAGATATTTCGTCATATAAAGGCTTATTTTGTAAATATTTGGCGGTCGCAATCGAAACGTCAGGAAATTTCTTCATATCGTTGAATGGATTAAGATCGTTATATATGTATAATACCCGATCAATAAATTTAATGTGCTTTATTCCTGCCATCTCAATCATTGGATACATAAACGCGAGATCTCCGCATGTCGGTAGCATATTACCATTATCATCATTAAAATCTTTCTTATCAATTAAGTCCCATAATTTTTTCTTAAATGTCCTTAAATGACTTGTCAGCCAAACACAGCTCCTTCTATATGTTCTGGTATTGTAAATAGGCCTACAATAATTACTATAGGATTTAGTTAATGGCTCAAATTGTCCATAAGTTAACCATACATCTCCTTGATATATTTCATTTAAATATGATAAAACATAAATATCAGACAACCAATCATCTCCATCTAATGTTATAATTATATCTTCCTTATCAAATGAAAAGGTTTTTATCCCTGTATCCATATTTGGTAATGAATGACCTAGTCGAACATCGTTTCTAATTGTGTATGCATCGTCGTATTTTTGAATTATATTCCAAGTGCCATCTGTTGAATGGTCATCAACAATTACTAATTTATAATTTTTGTAACTTTGATTGATAACAGAATCTAAGCATTTTTTTATCCATTCAACAGAATTATGAACAGTAACTAAAATGATAAAATGATTATTCATTATTTATTTTTCTTATTATATTTCCTATTAAATTATTTGGAAGATTAGTTAATCCGCCATTTGTCCTTGCAAAAAATTCGCTCCATTGAGAATGGCCAGCATACCAATGAGCCCCTATTGATCCTTCTGTAAATCTTGGCGGCACATTATTTAAAAAATCAGGAATTGATCCCGCATTATGTGAATAAACCACATCCATATCTAAATTTATTGCTGGCGATAATTGATTAATTGTTTCAATATTACGAAAATATTCATTATATAACGTGGGGCCAATCGCTTGATATTGCGATGGCAACGGTCTACTTTTAATTATGTCCAATAAATATTGAAAAAATTTACTTTTTGGTTGCGACATTAAAAATCCAATAGAATGCCCATATGCGGAACTACAGACAAATGTTTCTTTATTTCGATTTTCAATTGTGTTGACCAATAAATTAGTTATGGGTTTAAAATATATTATATCCATATCTGACCAAACGCCGCCAAAGGTGGTTAAAAGATGTAATCGTATAAAATCTGACTTATGGACTTCAGTTGCAGTATTTTTGAATCCGATCTCATCGAAATCTACCGCCATTGACTTTATTGGAAGCTTTAGCATTTCAGATGAGTAATCGTCGCAATTAACGGGATAACATAATTCACCTGTTGGCCATGTTATGTGGGTAGTTGGATATTTAGGATACCAAAACATTATTTTCCAATCTGGATTATATTTCATAAATGATTTTACAGTTAAAAATCGGATATAGGGCATCACGCCACCGCCCCAATAGATGTGAAAAATTTTAGGAACTTGCAATTGCCATTTCATTTGCCCCATATTAATAATTTTGTTGGATTTGCTTTATATATGTTTTCGCGCAAAGTTACATTATGAAGCAATGAACGATTTTTTTCCGTTAATACCTCCGCGTCGGGTCTATTCCAAAAAACAGTATCATGGTACTGATGAATAACCGAAATATTATCTTCAATCATTAGTTTTAATCCTAATCTTGATATTCTTACAATAAGTTCGTCATCATCATATCCAATACCAGGAGCGTATCTTTCATCAAATCCGTTTAATTTTTTCATATTGCTCCTCGTTATTGCCGAACAAAAATGATAATATACTCTTCTATATATTGAATGATTATACCATCCTGGCGCAGATCCGCCAGTATATGGGCGTTGTGGTAATGACTTTAATAGTTCATCCATACGTTCATTACGATATTGCGAAATCGTTTCAGTTGTTTCAGGATCTAATCCATATGCTGATATGGCGATATAATTTGAATCATTAACATTTTCATTAATATATGTGAGCACATCATGTACATGTAAACATTCTGGATTCTGTAAAACAATAATATCGCCTTTAGATTCACTCATTCCAATATTAAGTGGCATACATGAATTGACATACCATTTGTCTTCTTTTTCCAATCTGATTATCTTTAAGAATGGAAATTCATCGAGAAGATCCTCTAATCGATGTTCTGGCGAACTACCATCATCAACGACAATAAATTCAAAATCCTTATATTTTGATCTTGTTATTGATAATAAAGTTTCATAGAATAAATCTTTGCGGTTGTAATAACCTGTCACTATGCTTATCATAATTTATCCCGAATAATAACAATCCATTAAATCCTGTACTCCATTTTCTAATTCTTTTTTGGTTGGATTTAACTTTTTTATCAGATGAACTTTTTCTATTAATTCGCTTTCGATACACTCTATTTCATAGAATAAATCTTGGGCCTCATCTATAAGCCTTTTTCTTAATTGGCTATCAGTTTCTTTTGATCTTGTGCCTGCTACTCCCATATTAAATGACTTTTTCCTAAATATAAGTTTTTATATTATAATAATCAAGTTGTATAGAATATTTATATACAAATCTATATTTATCTTATATGAAAATCATTATATCCGAAAGACAGGTTAAATACATATTGGGAAGTCCCGATATTATTAACGAACAAAATGACGTACCTACTGATAATAATACATTGATAGTACTACAAAATAGCATCAATGATCTTATCGATAAAAAACAAAAAGAAATTCTTGATACAACCACCGTTAAAATCGTTGGCAATCCACAAGATTTAAAGATGGCGATCGGAAAAAAACCATATGATATGAAGGAAATGGTGCGAGGGGTATATGCAATAGTAATACCACCAAATTCCACATTTCCATTTGATGGATCACCAATGTCAACATTAATGCCTGAAATTGAAAAAATTAACGAATATAAAATTTTGGCGGAAAAACATCCAGAAATTAAAACACAAATTGAAAAAGGAATGATTAAAGGCATGGTTTATACCGATGAACAAAATCAAGGAACATTTAAATTCACGGTATCAAAAAGACTAGAAGATACCGCAGATATGAAATCTGCTGTTGCTTTTGGGACACCATATCCTTTTGGCGAGTTTTTAGAAAGAAATAAACTCATTTATAGGTTTAAAAGCGGATTATTTGGAATGCTAGAATCTGGTCAAATCTCTGTTAATTTATCTAGTATTCCTCTTAAATTAACCCCTGCTCAGACATCTCCAGGAATTGTACCATCAGCACCAATTCAAATTACACCAATGACTCTCGGTGATTTATTTAATTACGATAATATTGAATTTAAAGATGAAAATGCCGCTAATCAACAAATGGCTCGATTTATTCAACAAATAAAATCTTTAATTGAGAAATACGGGGAAACATTCATTAAACATATTTATAGTCAAAATCCAACTATTCAGGCATATGCAAGCATTGATGGAGATCCAGCACAACAAATTGTTGGGGAATATCAGCCATGCTCGGGTAATAAAACGAGACAAGAATATGATTTATGCTTATCACAAGAAAGGGCGAAGAAGATATCGGAAATATTAAATAAAGCGCTTCCAGAATTAGAAGGGGCGATCAAATTTAAAGGAATGGGTGAAACAAATCAATTCGGCCCTGGATGGACAAAAGAAAATCCAACCATACCTGAACAAACCGCATCTAATAGAAGATATGTGTTAACGCCAATTAATCCTTTTACGCCCACACAATAGTATGAAATTATCGCCACTAGCAGAGGAAATTCTAAACGAATTATATGGCGTTAGTTTTGATGCCAGGGTATGGGCGCCAGTTATATTACAGCGTGTTGGATCAGAAAAAAAATTTAAAAATATAACAATTAAAGGATCGGATTATCCAAAAGAATTTAGGGTATTTCCTGTTGATCAGATTAATATCACAATTAATCCAAATTATCCAACTGCGGCATATGATGAAAATAAAAGTGGATATGATAATAACGGCGAATATCATATATATTTTGTTTTTGGGATTGGCCATATACAGCCATCCGCCATACATCATGAATTAAGACACGCATATGAGGATTTTATGAGAATGTCAAAAGGGAAGCCCGGATTATCTCAAAGTAAGGAAGGTAAATCATTATTTGGCGGGGATTTTGAAAATTTTGTACTAAGTGGGGATACATATGGTCCGTTTAACATTTTGATGTGGGGATTATATTATACATCAAAAATAGAAAGATCATCATTTTCTGAGACAGTTTATGATGGTGGGAATGTAATTCATATTATTGAAGGATTAATTAAAAAAAATACGGTTTCAAATATTCAAACTAAATATAAACCAGAGGATATGGAAATATGGTGGAATAAATTAAAACAAGAATATAGAATTCCTATTTTTGATAAATTTAAAGATTATCTATCTTTTATAAAATGGGCTTCGGATGAAATAAAATATAAAGGGGAAAAATCATTAAAGAAATTAAGAAATGTACAATATCGTAGAGAAGAAAATAAAAAAGAAGGGGTCGTTTAACCCCTTTTTTTAACCTTGTGATTTCTTATTATTTTTTGTTAGTATTTTGTTCCACACTTAGGACAAAAATTATGTGATGATTTTCTTCTCTTCATTTGACAATTTGGGCAGTAGACTGTTAAATCTTCCTGTACATATGGTTTTTGAGACAATGGAAGTATTTTCCATTCCGATGACCAGCTCCACCAAGTATTAAATGTCGTGTTATCATACGTAAAAGATTGATTAGAGTTTGATCCTTTTTCAATTCTTCCTGTTTCAATAGGTTGAGCTGCGGGAGCGCTTTGGAATTCCACACCTGCAGGTTCAGTATTACCTTGACAGCTCGCAAAATTACCGAGTCCGGCAGTTTTTATCGATCCACTTATTGGAGATGACATATTATAAAAAGATGTGGTATATGTCGGATTTCCCCATGTTGGCATATGTGGTACGCTTGGTGGTACATATGCCAGCCATGCAGAAGTGTAAGTAATTCCATAGTTGTTATAATTGATGTATTCGTTATAGAATTTTACACTAACCTGACCATTATTGGCAATTGCTTTCTGAACTACAGGATTATTTCCATCAACCTCGTAGGTTTCAAATAAGAACCTCTTAGCTTCATTCAAATATCTTTCCAAGAATACTCTCTCAGCTGGTCGTAAAACAATCCCAGAACCAAGAGAAACCCCATTCAGTTCGATTTTAGCTAAGACCTTATTTGTTGTTGGATTAAAAAGTTCGACTTGGAACTCGTCACCGTTGTTTAGGTAAACGGTGTTACCATACTGTTTTACTCGTTGTCTACCTACGGTGACAAATGCCGTGGGTACAGTTGACCCATCGTTAAATAATGTTGTTATTTTCTTCATTTCCTTATATTTTTTGTATTTGAGTCTATATTTGTTGGTATCAATTCCAACTCGAATACCGTTTGACCGATACTATAGCCCCAATCACAAGGTTAAACATAAATATAAGTGAAAGTGAAAAAATGGTAAAGAGTTATTCTTCTTCGGCTTCGAAATTTTTAATTGTTACTTCAATTTTATTGCCGATTAAACCACCATTTGTATCAGGATGCATTTCAACATCTATTTTTTTACCTATTCCAATATAATTCATTTTGTATCCAGAATCATCTATTTGAAGTTTTCTCCAATTAAGAGGAATTACTACTGTCTCTTCAATTCTTTTTTCCCACCAATCTTCATCCTCACTACTTGAACCTTCAGGATAATATCTTATTGTGGTTTTTATTGACTGTGGCCCTTTGATATCAGTAATATTCATCTCACTAATACCATATGTTTCATGTTGAATATCAATTAAAAACGAAACTTCAGCGATGGCGTTGCTAATATCATCTATTTCTCCGCCTTTATATGGAATAAGATTATCATATCCGAAATCAAACCTAAACTCACATTTCATTCGATATCTACCATCGTCCATAGTATAATCGGCTTCACGCGTTGCTGGAACTTGTTCATTAACGACTTTACTCATTAACTTTTTAGCCTGTTGTTCTGTTAAGATAATCTTTTTCATTTAGATTTTTATAAATGTACCGTCGCCAAGTTTTTCTTTAACAAATGTGTCACCGTCGGCGCTCTCAAAGAATTTTCCTTTTAAATAAAATGGCGATGCTTTATCTGTTAACGCTTCTTTTAATGATAAGAAATAGAAATAATCATTTGGATCTGGATTTCCAGCTATACTTCTATTATATCTTTGAAACATATATAATTTTCTTTTTCTAAGTCCGTTTTCATCTTGATATATATTCATAAATGATTGTAACTTTCCAGCAATATAATCCATATCTTTTACAACATCTCCACTATCAAGATTTATTATTCCATATTTTTGGACTTTATTATATCTATGATCCGCATTTCTTGTTGAACATAAAGTATATCCACTTTCCAAATCAGAAAGCCATCTTCTCCAATTAGTACCAAGAATTGATAATTTAATTGCCGCAATACCTGATGGTATTCCTAATTTTTCTTTTAATATGTAATCCAGATATTTATAATCCTGGGGTTTAACATTTTTAATGGCGTTTAATATTCCATAGGGGTCATTTGCGTCGACGCATAAATATCTACGTTTGTAATCATCATTAGTTTTAACTGTCTTATCAATATAAAGTTTTCTTTCAGTTGCTTCGAGAGTTAAAAATGATCTTACTTCATTAATATGTCTTTTATCATCTATATATTCGCTTTGAATTTTTGGGGGAAGTGTCGCAAAATCATATGGATCTCCTGGTTTGAATGTTATTCTATCTAAAGTAAAATTAGCCTGTTCTTTACGTGTTGATCCAAAATATGTAAATAATCCTTCTTTTCCATTTAAAGCTGGATATTTTGTAACTAACTCATTCCATGTAAAGTTAGTATCGTCGCCATTTTTTCTACTTATAAGTGTATATGGTCTAGTTGCACTACGATGCCCTGATGATTTAACATCAATTGCGGCAATATAATAGATATCATCCTCTTTTCTATTTTTATCTAATATGTAATAAAATGCCGCCCCATAGTCTGTACGATATGTGGAATACATATTAGATCCGTATCTAGAGTGTTCTGGACGAGCTGTACACCAAGCATTATACATATATCCTGCATTGTCACTATATTTCTCATGTATACAAATTTGAAGAGCCCCTAGCGCAATTGATTCATTCTTACTTTCAATTCTATATACGATAGTATTGTTTTCGTTAACAATTTGACCACGAGGATTCGTCCATCTTTCATATGCTGCTTTAAATTTTTCCTCAAGAGTTTCATCTCCATGAACATAATTTTCGTCATCAATTACTCTATTTAAATTCAAAATTCGATCCATATAGAAAGATATTTCTTCCCAACTATAATTCTGAATATCTTTTATTCTTTGAGGATCTTTAAGAATATCGGCCATATTTGGAAATCTTTCCATTTGTGATGCAACTTCTGGCAAATTTATATACAACCGATTTGTCGTTGGGTCAATAGTTCCATATGGTTTATATGGCCTTAATCTTTCTTTTCGTTCTTTAAAAAATTGAATGTGTTCATCCATTACTATATCCGTTAATCCTGGCTGTTCACGAATCCATCTCATTTTAATTTTTTGAGATTCGGTTAATTTTTTAGGTGGCGCAGGTTGTTGTTCTGGTCTTTGTTGGGGTGCTGCCGCCGGAACAATTGGATCTCTTTCATCGGGTAAGGCGGGGTCATCTTCATGCTCAACATCACCTCCAGCAAATTCCCCATCATCAAAACCATGAACCCCTTGATCATCATCACCTGGATCATCAAGAAAATCTAGTTCATGTTCATCATCACCCTCTTGTTCTCTAAGTAAGGATAAAAATATATCTTCGGTCTTCATAATCAATTTCAAATTAAAATAATTACGGCTTTTCGTATCTACTTCTACAAACCGCCCATATTTTATTTTCTTGCGGAGTTAATGTTGCTTGTGTTTTATACCCCCATATTCCATCAGGTTGAACGCCTTTTTGTTGTTGAAATTTTTTAAGAGCATTTTCGGTCTGACTTCCAGGACCACTTTTTCCGTCGATAACTAAGCTTGTTTTCATTGCTTGATTTAGAAAACATTGAACAACCGCAACGGTTGTTTGAATATCGGTTTGTTCGGATATGACATTATCTACCACTCTTTTAATTTGGCTTTCAGTAAATATGTATTTTTTCATAGGATGTATAATATATGTTATAAATATAAAAAAACTTAAATAAAAGCATAATCTTCTAATTACAATATAGATTATTTTGTATATATTTAATAAAAAATAAAGTAATGATTAATGGAAAACCAGGCGAATTTGTTAATTACAATGATAAATTATACCGAATATATAGAAGAATCAGTAAAGATAGGATTAAAGAAGGATTTATCAGTAACGTAAAAGAAGCGTGGCATTGTGATATTGTTCTTAAAAATAAGAATCAAGAAGAGGAAATATTATTATTTTTAATTGAGATTCCTGATGCAATCATTGTTGATTCACCAACAGTGGCGCCAACTCCCGCGGCTATTATTTCGGAGTAGTATCCTTATTGGTTTTTTTACTTTGTCTAGCTGGTTTTTTTGTCGAATTCGCTAGGTCAGTTATTCTGTCAAAATTTTGAATTACATCGTTTAAAACTGCCGCGAATTCGTAATTTTCACTTTCTTCATTCTTTTTACAGAGAACCGTAATAAAGTTTTTTAAATCGGCGTCAGATAAATTAGCTTTTACTCTTGCACTGGTTTTTATAAGATTCAAAACAGTAAATGAAACATTTAGTTTTTTATCGGTAGTTAAAGCGAAGTAATCATCTATCTTTATGGCAATTAAAATATTTGTTGATACATCTTCTAAAAAATGAATAAATGACGGATGTGTTGTGTTAACTCTCATATCTTTTCGTTTTATATAAATAGTTTTTAAGTTATATTATTTTAGGTAAAGATAATAAAAAAAGGAGAAATACAAACTAATTTAAAAAAATAAATTGTTCGTTATTAATCGGCTTCGATTTGTAGATATATCTTCTGACAGTTGCTTTTCTAACTCCTATTTCCTGAGAACACTCTTTAATTGTTTCCCATATTTTTCCATCACTTACTCGTAATACCTTTTTACTCATTCCGTGATGTCTATTTTTCAATCCATTATAATATTTTGATGATCCTTTTATTTTTATTGAATGTTCCAATTTTTGTTCATCGGTAAATTTTGGCCGAGGTTTATTATTTTCAAATGTATATCCAAGATTTTTCATACTAATACCTTTATTCCATGGAATGTGTCCAATTTTTGCTCCTTGGTTCTTTTTTTCTTCTGCGGATTTCATACTTATTGTATCTCCACCGTCTCCGCCCATTGTCATATTATATCCGTTTTTAATCGAATCATACTTTTTTATGAAAAAAATTTCTAATTCATTTAATTCATTAATGTCCGAACATTTAATTAATTCTTCCCATAAAAAAGCATCATTACCGTACTTTTTAAAAGCCGAATAAAGATGCGTTTTTTTACCATATCGGAATCTTTTTAAATGCGTTTTCTTTCTTTCATTTAAAGATTTAGTTGTTTTTCCAATATAAATCTTGCCATTTATTGTATTAGTAATTTTGTAAATTATCATATATTCGTTTTAATATAAATATATGAATGAATGATAAAAATCATCTACCCCATTTCTTTCTTTTTACAATTTGAGCAATGATTCCATAAACACTTAAATCTTGAAAAGTATCGTCTACAGATTCACCAACAGTGTCACTCTTTCCTAAAACAACTAATTGCTTTATTCTTTGGATCTTGTCATTCATCCGGAAGAATAAACCGCTTAATGAAAATTTAATATCGTCTTCGGTTTCCAATAACGTCCCTCCAGATATGTTAGAACTCCCATAATTCAGCTGTTTGCGACAAAACAATTCGTATTGCTCATTTAGAATTTTTTTAAATTCTTTAGTCATTTCGGGATATCTTTCTTCGCACTCTTTAATTACTGATGACTTTTCTACTTTCGTCGGTGTACCTGTTTTTTCTTCCATAATTTTATTTTTTAATTATTATTTATACAATTTATTCAAATATAAGTAAAAAAAGATAGAAAACCAAATATTTATATAGAAATTATTAAGATGGCATCACAAAAATCAAAAGAGAAATCAGAACACCCTGGAGAATCGGATCAACCAAAACACAGACAGCTTGTTCGTATGCTGTCTTTTAGAATTGTACCAACCTATTATAAAAAAATCGAAAAAGTCGCGGATGATCAAAATGTAACCGTTTCCGCTCTTATTAGAAAATACATTAAAGCTGGAATGGTAAAAGATCTTGAGATGAAAGGTACTGATACGGACTTCAGAATCGAATAATTATTTATCAAATCGTCTTCGGGCGGCCTCCGTAACAAACACATATTGGGCGACACCTATAAAGTCGTCCAATTTTTTTGCGTTGCAATAGCTCATGGCTGACTTGAGATAATCTCTAAAGTTTTCTGTCCATTGTTCTAAAGTATATTCAACATTCTGATATTTGGTAATACCTTCGGCAGTTACTAATTCAGACTTACCCCAACTTCTCTGAACAGCTTTAGTACTCATACCACGATATTTCTTTTTGACTGGAAATCCCCATCTCCATAGAGTTTCTGCTGTCTTTAGGGGTATTTTTATACCATAAAGATAGTTAAACCCAGCGGATTCGATTGCTTTATTAAATGTAGAACCAATCATTACGAAATCGGCGCCGAGAGCGAGAGCTTTAATGATATCAGAATAGTTTCTCATTCCGCCATCCGCAACTATCTTAGTATTACAAAGTTTTCCATATTGTTGTCTAGCTTTACGACATTCTTCAATTAGTGACCCCATAGGATAATTAATTGAGACATTTGCAGCTGTTGTGCATCCTGCTCCTGTTCCAATTGATACTCTAACATAATCGGCCCCAGCTAGCCCAAGATTAACAAAAGTTTCGGGATTTGCTACGTTTCCAACCATTAAATTTATATCTGGCCATCTTTTTTTAATTTCTTTGACGATATCAACAAGTTTATTCATATGTCCATTTGCGGTGTCAATAAGAACATTCGGGAAATTGAAAAAGGAACGCCAAGTAAATGAAACATCGTCATCTAATGACGATAATATCCGATCAATGTCATTTAATCGATTTTCAATTTCGCATAATCCAAAAGATTGAAAATATTGTTCTTTATTAAAAAGCGGATATGTTTCAGTATTAATATTTCTTCTTGGTAAACACGGAATAATTCCATATGTAATAAAATCTTTATGATTGTTATTTGATACAACAGTATCCATTGGCGCCGCCATCAATGGAAGAGTTCTCAATCCATTAAATTCTGAAGTCACATTACAGCAACTTCTACTTTCGACATCGCTTCCTTCAGCAGGAACAATTACAATGTCATCCAAATCAAATTTTAAATTATTCATATTATTTTAATCATATGGAACAAATATAATTAAAATTTTTGATAAATAAAAAAATTAAACAATAAAAAAGTATTTATGGATATGGAAAAAATGATTATCACAGAAGAAAAAGTTAAAAAAGTCCTAGATGACATTTTAAACGAAGAGGTGTCTAAAGTCTCCAGACAAGATTTTAGTCGTGTACAATTTAAAATTGAAGAATTAGAAAATTCATTGGGCGAGACAATTAAGGAATTTAAAAAACTCCAAGAATCGATGCCTAATGGGTTAAAAAATGTTACCAATAAAAGAATGATGTCAATATCATCATATCTCATTGGATCTCAAGGAAACATCGCTAAACTTAAAGACATAGTAAAACAGTATAAAAGAAAAATTTACACACAGCAAACTCAAGAAGTTCCACAAGTTTAACCTTTCTTTAGTTCATCAACATATTTCTTTCCCTTTTCGGTCATAAAATAAATTACTAACCCCTCATTATCGTCAACGAAATAGTCAATTAATTCCAATTCAATTAAATGATCTAAATCCTTGTGAATTTCCATTTCATTTATGTAGGCTAATAATTCCTTTTCGTCAAAGATTCCTTGTATCGAATCATCAGAACTTAAATCGCCAGAAATAAATTTATATGTCAATAAATCACACATACGATCCATAGCAAAGTCAGTAATTGATACATCATCCTTTAATACATCAAGTATTAACTCAGCCTTTTCAATTATAAATGGTTGATATATCTTTTTCATAATAAAAGTTTTGTCAAAATTAATAATAAAAATCAACAAATCCAAATATTTGACTTTAATTATTTAAATATATTCATTATTATTGTTCAATATAATATTGTATATGAAAAAAAACAGAATTTTTCTCCAAATTGCGGCCTATCGCGATCCTGAATTACTTCCCACAATAAAAGATTGTATCGAAAAAGCTAAATATCCAAAAAATTTGGTTTTTTCAATTGCATGGCAACATTCGCCAGATGATAAATGGGATGACTTATCTGAATATAAAGACGATAAACGATTTAGAATTATTGATATTCCTTATTTAAAATCTGAAGGCGTTTGCTGGGCTAGGCACCAATTACAACAAAATTATCAGGATGAAGAATATACACTTCAATTGGATTCTCATCATAGATTTGCCGAGAATTGGGATGCAGAATTGATTACAATGTATAAAGATTTACAATCAAAGGGGTATAAAAAACCATTGCTCACAGGGTATATTCCTTCTTATGATCCTGATAATGATCCTGGGGCCAGAATTCATGTGCCATGGAAGATGAGTTTTGATAGATTCTCTCCAGAGGGCGTTATTCATACTACGCCAGAGTCGATTGACAATTTTAAAGAATTAGATACGCCAGTGAGAGCGAGATTTTATTCTGCTCATTTTGCATTTACAACAGGAAAATTTGTATTAGAAGTGCCCCATGATCCAAATTATTATTTTCACGGGGAGGAACATTCCATAAGCGCTAGAGCATATACATGCGGATATGATTTATTTCATCCACATAAAGTCCTTATATGGCATGAATATACAAGAAGAGATAAGAAAAAACAATGGGATGATGTAACAACATGGGTAGCTAAAAATGAGGGATCTTTTAAAAGAAACAGACAATTATTCCAGATGGACGGTGAAGTAAGAACTGAAGAGTTTGGAAAATATGATTTTGGAAAAGTAAGATCTCTTGAAGATTATGAAAAATTTTCAGGAATATCATTTAAACGAAGATCTGTTCAGCAATATACTTTAGATCATAAAGATCCGCCAAATCCAATTTTAGAAGGTGAAGCATATGAAAAATCATTTGTAAGTATGTTTAGGCATTGTATTGATGTTGGTTATAATCTAGTGCCTGAAAAAGATTATGAATTTTGGGTAGTTGCGTTCCATCGTGAAGGCGAGGGCGATACGACATTATATAGAAAAGACGCGGACAAAAATGAAATTGCAGGATTTTTTAATGATCCCGATCATTATTGTAAAATTTGGCGGCAATTTGAAACATCTATTAAACCATCATATTGGGTTGTGTGGCCATTTAGTACATCTAAAGGTTGGTGTGAAAGATTAACAGGAAACATATGATAGGCATATATAAAATAGTAAGTCCAAGAGATAAAATTTATATCGGGCAAAGTTGGGATATACATCAAAGAGAAATTCAGCACAAATGCACCGCTAGAAAAGGATATGTTTTTAGTAAATTATATAATTCTATAAGAAAATATGGATGGGAAAATCATAAATTTGAAATTATTTGTGAATTTTCAAATGACATTCCTCAGAATGTTCTAGATGAGAATGAAATCTTTTATTGGAAACAATATATTGATCAAGGATTTGAAATGTTAAATGTAAGGGAACCAGGTATAGGGGGGTAAACATTCTGAAGAATCAAAAGAGAAATTAAGAAGGCCTAGAAGCGAAGAGGATAAATTAAAAATGAGAGGTATACCTAAAACGTTAGAACATAAACAAAAACTAAGCGAAGCATTAAAAGGAACTAAACTACCAGAAGAAGTTAAAGAAAAAATAAGTAAATCTTTAAAAGGTAGAATATTTTCTTCTGAACACCGAAGAAAAATAAGCGAAAAAAGTAAAGGAAATAAAGGCTGTTTAGGAATGAAACTTTGGCCAAATGGAAGATCTGAAGAAACGCGAAGGAAGTTGAGCGAAAAAAGTAAAGGAAATAAGAATTGTGTCGGGAGAATTTTATCGGAAGAAACTAAAGAAAAAATAAGACAGTCGCGTTTAGGAAAATTTTTATCAGAAGAAACGAAGGAAAAAATAAAACGATCAAAATTAATCAGAAAAAATGAAAAAAACAATAACTCATAATAAGGAAACAATACTTGTCCACACCCCCGCATATAGGGAACCAGAATTAGTACCAACAATTAAGAGCGCATTAGAAAATGCGGAATTTCCAGAAAGAATACATTTTGGCATATGTAGGCAGTTTAATCCTGAAGATAAATTTGATAATGTTGATGAATTTAGAACAGATGAACGTTTTAAAATTTACGATATGAATTATATCGAGGCTAAAGGATTACCATACGCAAGAGCAATTATTAATGACCAGCTTTTAACAGATGAGGATTTTGTTTGTCAATTAGATTCTCATCATAGATTTGATAAAAACTGGGATTCAACATTAATTAAATGGTATTATGATTTAAAAGATGAGGGGTATAATCCTTTAATATGTGGATATTCACCATATTATGATCCATTTAATGATCCAGCGGGAAGAACTATGGAGCCATGGTTATCAGAGGCCGCTAGTTTTTATCCGTTTGGAACAATTTTTATTAGACCTTGCGGGATTCCAAATTGGCAATCATTAACAAAACCATTTCCTGCTAGATTCTTATCGGGGCATTTTGCCTTTGGACCCAATAAATGGGCAAGAGAAGTACGTCATGATCCTGATCTTTATTTTAGCGGAGAAGAAATTCATTTAACCGTAAGATCTTTTACTCATGGATATGATTTATTTCATCCACATCGAGTTGTTGTGTGGCATGCAACTATGAGAGAAGAAAGGGCTGGCATGTTAGTATGGGATGATCAAAGTAAAAGAGGAGATAATATGTTTTGGAAACAGCAGGATATTGGCCGATCAAAAATAAGACAATTATTAAGAACTGAGGATAATGGATTTGATTTAACAGGTTATGACCTTGGAACTGTTAGAACTTTACGGGATTATGAGAAATATGCTGGAATACATTTTAAGAAAAAATCATTTCAAAAATACACAGTAGATCGTTTATTTCCGCCAAATCCAGTAATTGAAAACGAAGAAGAGTGGGAAAATTCATTTATGTTTTCATTTTATCATCTAGTTACCGTAACCAGAGATATGTTACCAGCATATGATTATTCAAGTATACTCGTGGCTTTTGATGATGAAAACGGGATTGGAATATTTAGTAAATCAATAGAAGGCCAGCAATTAAAAGGATTTTTAGAAAATGGAACACAAATACATTATGAAGAAATGTTTTTAACAGAAAAAAATCCGTCCAGGGTGGTTTTTTGGGGTTATAGTCAAAAAAGAGGATGGGCTGAAAGAGTTGAATATAAAATATAACATAATACTTATTATTACACAAAAGAAAGGATTTTTAAATGAATGGTATAGTAAGAAGTGATGACATACATACTGAAATTTATAATTTTAAAGTAATTCATGGCGGATGCGGAGTCAGTTATTTAAATCTAGCTAATTTTAAGCATGTACCAAATATATCTAAGGATATACGCGTTGTAATGATAACAAATATGCCTCATCAAAATTATTTAATCCAATTGTATATTGACAGTCCTGATAAATTAAATTTTAAATATATAATTCTTGATAAGTTACATTTTGAATGTGGAAGAGATTTAATTGAGCCGTTATTAGAATATATCAAAACCATAGATGAAAAATATGTTCTTTATCTAGACGCAACCGATACTGCATTAATGACAGATATAAACGATCCCCAAAGTATGTTAGATGCATATAATTGCAAAATTTTATTTAATGCAGAAGACTCATATACATTTCCTGACCATCCTTGCGTTCCGCGTGACCATCTAAAAAGATTTGGAGATTTTCATATGTGTCCCCAGGGATATTATTATTTACATAGAAATGTTATTATGTATGAAAATACTATAAGATTACAAAAACTTATAAAATGTGCTCCATATACCAAATCATTAAATTCGGGTTTATTTTTAGGAGAAAGGATATTTCTGATTGAAGCATTGACTAAAATGGTTGAGTATATGAATATGGATCCAATAAGAGGGTTTCCTTATGGAGAAGTCGAAAATCAAAAATTATGGCAATATGTTCAATATACATATGAAAACGGGGAAATTCAAGTGGACTATTTGAATGCATTTTTTTTATGGCTACATACTGCCAAATTTAATTTTCTGTCAGATAGTTGGGAACATTTTAATTTTTTTAATAAAATGAAATTAAATGAAGAAAGAGAACTAAACGAAAATAAATTATTATGAAAATAGTTTATATAACTGGATGTTTGGGATTTATTGGATCTTATATTACAAGCACATGTTTAAAAAAAGGGTGGTATGTAAAAGGAATCGATAAAATAACATATGCGGCAAATAAGCAATTATTGACTGAGTTTAACAAATATCCAAATTTTTCATTTGTTCATTGTGATATTAATGATTTAACATTTCTATATGATTGTGATTATGTAATTAATCTTGCTGCGGAAACACATGTAGGTAATTCGATATCAAATAGCGATGATTTTATACACACAAATATTAATGGGGTTCACAATATTTTGGAATTGATTAAAAATTATCGTCAAGAAAATGGTAAAAAGCCAATTTTTCTTCATTTTAGTACGGATGAAGTATATGGCGACATATTAGATGGAAGTCATAATGAAAAAGATATGTTAAAGCCAAGTAATCCATACTCAGCAACTAAAGCAGCTGCAGATATGCTAATATTTGCATGGAATAAAACATATGATATTCCATATATTATTGTCAGACCAACAAATAACTATGGAATCGGTCAATATGTTGAAAAATTAATACCGAAAACCATAAAATATATGAAATTAAATAGAAAAATTCCATTACATAATGGCGGCACGCCTATTAGAAATTGGCTGCACGCTCAAGATACTGCAGACGCAATTGTTCTTTTAATTGAAAAGGAAGTTGTTAATGACATATATAATATTTGTGGCGGATTTGAACAAACAAACTTAAATACTTGTAAAAAAATTATTAAGGCATATAATGATAGTGACGATTATCAAGAATATTTCGATTTATCTTATTCAAGAATAGGACAGGATTCCAGATATTCTTTAGATGATAATAAAATAAGAATGTTGGGATGGTGTCCTCGTTATAAGTTTGATAAAGAATTAATTCATATCGTGGAACATTATAAAAATAAGTTCATATGGTAAGTGTAGAGGAATTAATATCATTCGAAAAAGAGATTGGTGATTTATTTAATGCGGGTAAAATAAGAGCCCCAATTCATTTATCTTCAGGTAATGAAGAACAAATGCAGGAAGTTTTTGAAGAAATCGATATTGAAAATGATTGGGTATGCTGTACATGGAGAAATCATTATCAGGCGTTATTAAAAGGTATTCCATCTGAAATATTAAAAGAAAACATTATTGACGGTAAATCGATGGTGATGAATTTACCTGAATATAAATTTATATGTAGTTCTATTGTTGGTGGTATTCCATCTATTGCAGTTGGGATTGCGTTTGCAATTAAATTACAGAAGAAGTCCAATAAAGTTTGGTGCTGGGTGGGTGATATGACCGCAGAAACAGGTACATTTCACGAATCGTATAAATATTCATTAAATAATGATTTACCGATAACATTTATTGTTGAGGATAATAAAAAATCTGTATGTACTCCCACATCAAAAGCCTGGAGCCGAGATGTTCCTTATTATCTTAATTATACATATAAAGGTGGGGTCTTAAAACAAGACAAACTTTATTATTACCAATATACTAATGAGAAATACCCACATGCTGGAGCTGGACGAAGAATTTCTTTTTAATTATGAAAAAAACAATAACAAAAATATGTGAAAATTCTAATTGTAAAAAAGAATTTGAAGTATGCGACACGAAAGCGGGTAATAAAAGAAAATATTGCCAAAAAACATGTCAAATTCCTTGGCTGAAGGGCAAGACAAACGTATATTCACCGGAAACTATTGAAAAAAAAAGAATATCATCTACTCTATGGTATCAGAGTGACGAGGGAAAGGTTTTCACACAAAATGTTACTATGAAACGTAATTTAAGTGAACAAAATCCTTGGAGAAACCCAAAACAAGAATGGATAGAAAAAGGTCAAAATTCAAAAGCAAAAACATTAAAAGAACATCCAGAAATAAGACAATCATATGATAGTATGAAAGGAAAACATCATAGTGACGAAACAAAGGAAAAAATTAGTAAATCAAATTTAGGAAGAAAATGTTCTTTAGAAACAAGAAAAAAAATTTCAGAAAAATGTATAAATGATTATAAAACAGGTAAGCGTAATATTTTATCTGGATCTGATGGCCCGAATTGGAAGGGGGGGTTGGTCTAAAATTTGTGATTTAATATATTCAAACACAACATTTTATAAAGAATGGAAATTTAACATATTGAAAAGGGATAATTTTAAATGTGTTATTTGTGATAGTTCTATAAAACTACATGTTCATCATAATAAAGAAAAATTATCTGATATTTATCATAATTTTATTAAAAATATGAATATTGATGACATATCATTTAATAAAAAGCAGGAAATAGTAAATATGATTGTAGATTATCATATAACAAATAATGTTTCTGGAGTCACATTATGTTATAAATGTCATAAAATCGAGCATCCAAGTTTAAATTTTAAGTAACTGTATGAAATACTTCGAAGAATTACAAAAAGCGATGACTATGTTATCGGATCATCCCGATACCATATTCATAGGTCAATCGGTTGTGTATGAGGGAACGGGGTTATATGATTCTTTAATTCATATACCTGATAATAAAAAAATAGAATTACCTGTTGCGGAATACCTTCAATCGGGAATGTCTAATGGTATGGCAATTGAAGGACTTATTCCGATATCAATATACCCTAGATGGAACTTCTTATTAATGGGAACAGACCAAATTGTAAATCATTTGGATAAATTCATGTCGATGTCAAACGGAAAATGCAAACCGAAGGTTATTGTTCGAGTATCGGTTGGTAGTATAAGACCTGTTGATCCACAAGATCAACATAAAGGCAATTTTTCCGAGGCTTTTCGTAAAATGTTGACGAATATTGAAGTTGTTGACTTAACTGAGCCAGAACAAATCGTACCTGCGTACATAAAAGCTCTCTATCGTGAAGATGGTGTAAATATGATATTAGTAGAATCTGCGGATTTCTGTAAAGAAAAATAGCATATATGAATATATTAATTACTGGTAGTAATGGTTATATTGGAAAGTCTTTATATGAAAATTTAAAAAACGAATTTAATGTAACGGCAATTTCCAGAAAAGATTTTGATCTGTGTAGTATAACCGACATGTTAAAATTTTTTAAAGGTAAACATTTTGATGTAGTATTAAACTGTGCGGGCGCTGGCATTGAAAACACTAAAAGTGATGATTGGCGTATTATGGTTAATAACATAACTATTCATTATAATTTAACACAATGTTCTAATCGTTTTAATAAATTAATACATTTCGGATCTGGCGCCGAATTATTTGATAAATTTACCCCATATGGACTAGGCAAATATGTTATAAAAGAATCCATATCAGTAACACCAAATTTTTACAATATTAGAATATTTGGAATATTTGATGAAAATGAAGTATATGTTAGATTCGTAAAACATAGTATATTAAGATATATTAATAAACATCCGATAATTGTTTTTAAAAATAAAAAAATGGATTTTTTCTATATGGAAGACTTTCTTTTAATTGTAAAATTTTATATATTAGAGAATGATCTTTTAAAAGAAATCGATTGTACATATTCCGAAACGAAAACAATTGTTGATGTTGCTGAAATAATAAATATGTTAAGTGATCATCGGGTTGATATAGTAATCGTAGATGAAGATGAAAAAGATTATTGTGGAAAATATACTCCAATCAATTTGAATTATGTTGGATTGGATCAAGGTATAAAAAATGTTTATGAAAGGATAAAAATATGAATATGAATATGGAAGAACTTGATGAATTTTTTAAAAATCAAACAGCATCATATAATAATGATAATGAATTTATACCTGGCGTGACGCCAATATATTATTCAACATTATATTGGGATATAGAAGAATATAAAGCAGGTATAGACGCTTTCTTAAATGGCAAATGGACATCATCTGGCGAGAATGTTGAACAGTTTGAAAGGAATTTTAGTAGAAAATTTAAAAATGGGTTTTCTTTAATGGTAAATTCTGGAAGTTCGGCGAATCTAATTTTGATGACGGGATTAAAAAGATATTTTAAATGGAATGATGATGACGAGATTATTGTTTCGCCTGTCGGATTCCCAACATCCATATCTGTAATATGCCAAAATAAGTTAAAACCCGTTTTTGTTGATGTCGAATTGGATACATTAAATTTTGATTTAAACAAAATTGAAGAAAAAATCACAAGTAAAACAAGAGGAATTTTTGTGTCGCCAGTATTGGGTAATCCGCCTAATATGGATAAATTGGTGGAAATTTCTAAAAAGCATAATATAGAATTAATTGGCGATAATTGTGATAGTTTAGGAACGAAATGGAACAACAAGTTATTGAATGAGTATTATATTGGGTCGAGCTGTTCCTTTTATCCTGCTCATCATATATCAACAGGTGAAGGTGGAATGGTTAGTACCAATGATAGAAAATTGAATAATATATTTCATAAATTATCTTGGTGGGGTAGAGATTGTCATTGCGTTGGCGCCGAAAATTTAATACCTGAAGGAATATGTAGTAAAAGATTTGATTATTGGTTGGAACATTATAATGGTATTGTTGATCATAAATATGTTTTTAGTGAGATGGGGTATAATTTAAAGCCATTGGATTTACAGGGAGCCATCGGAAATGTTCAATTAGATAAGTTTAATGAAATTGAAATTAAAAGAAAAAACTCAAAAGAGAAAATAACAAATATTTTTTTAAATAATATTAAAAACATACGAACGCCAGATGTTTTAGATAAGTCAGATGTGTGTTGGTTTGGAACTCCTTTTATTTGTGAAGAGCCTAATTTAAAGCATAAACTTGTTGCTCATTTGGAATCACATAAAATACAAACAAGAAATTATTTTGCGGGTAATATATTATTACACCCTGGTTTTAATTTTTTAGATGATTATAAAAAATATCCACAAGCTAATAAGATATTAGATACTGTATTTTTTATCGGGGCTGCACCACATTATGATGATAAAATCTTTCAATATATTGAGGATGTTGTAAAAAAATTTAAATCATGAATGTTCTTATATTAGGTAATGGATTACTAGGATCGGAGATTATAAGGCAAACTAATTGGGATTACTTGGCTCGGGAGAAGGATAATTTCGATTTTTGTAATCCACAAACCTATGTTGATAAACTATCTGATTATGACATCATTTTGAATTGTGTTGGATACACAAACACATATTCCGAGGAAAAAGAAAAACATAGAGAAGTAAATTATATAGGGGTTGTTGAGTTATCCGATATTTGTCAAAACTACAATAAGAAATTAATTCATATATCAACAGATTATGTGTATGAATATTCTAAACCTTGCGCAACTGAAAACGAAATTCCATTAATATCAAGAAATTGGTATACTTATTATAAACTATTGGCGGATGAATATATCATACTAAAAAATAAAAATTATTTAATTTGCAGATCATCTTTTAAGCCTAAACCCTTTCCATGTGATGTGGCTTGGATGGATCAAATAGGAAATTTTGATTATGTGGATGTTATATCAGAACTCATTATTAAATTAATATATAAGAATGCTAATGGATTATATAATGTTGGTACAACAGAAAAAACAATTTATGATTTGGCATTAATAACAAATAAAAATGTTAATCCCATAAAAAAACCATTTTATGCCCCAGAAAATATAACGATGAATATAATAAAATTACAAGAAAAAATAAAATAGATGATAAATTTTACCGAGAAATTATGTATATCTTATACATGTTGTGGCCCCACATATAGAAAAAGCGCAATGGAGAGATTAACTAAGGATTGTTTTAGTCATCCAAACTTATATTATTCAATACTGACAGATGACAAGTCATATTTTAATGATGTGAAGTTAGAAAACTTTGTGGTACATGAATTAAAAGATTATTATAATGATTACCCTAACCTTGAAAAAAATGAAGCGTTTCTAGAAAGTACGGATAAAAAAGATTACGCGGAAAAATTCATTAATCAGGGTTATAAATTTTCATTTTCAACATATCGATTTCATCTAATTGAAGCTAAGAAATTTGGAGTATGTAATGTGGCTTTATTAAGCACAGATTCAAAACTTAATTTTGAATTTATTACTGATGAATTATTTGAAGATAAGAATTCAGTAGAATCTCTATTGTCAGGAGCAAGAATAAGAGATTCTAACGAAGAAACAAAAAAATATATCGTTGAAATTATAAAGAGAAAATATAATTTAACCGCTAATGATGAGGTTAAAGAATATGATAGTGCTGGTCGATTACTTGTATTTCAAGATATAGAATTTATGGAAATGTTTTTTAATATGTGGGATGACGTTGTAAATACACTATATCTTGAAAACACAATGTATACATCTTGTGGTACATATGTAATGCACGATGAATCTATATTAAGTGTTATTTATGATGTTGTTGGAATTCATCAACAAAAAATGGAAATGGGAGGAAGTCTATTTCATTACTATGAGATTTCTCAAATTGAAAGATTTTGGACTTATCCCCCAATAACAAAAACAACGGGAAAATTTATCATTACAATAACTGGCCCATTAATGAAATATAGACTAGCTATATTAAAAGATGCGTGTCCGGATGTGAAAGATTATCTGATATTTTTTACCGATAGAGAATCATATCAAATGTATAGTGAATATCATCATTTTTTTAATTTTATTATTATGGATGATTATCGAGAAAATTATCCAATTAGTTTAAAATATGAGGTCTTTCCAAATTTTAAAACCGAAGAAGAATCCCTTAAAAATATATCCAAATTTTACGGTTCAACAACGGGTAACTATTATCCATATAATATTTCTAGATTTATTTTTCCATACCTTATAGAAAATGATATTCTTAATTTTGCCATTATTTGTAGTGACACTATTTTAAGTAATGACGCTGATTTTTTGAAAACTTTTTTTGATGCTATTCCATCAGGATGTTGTTATGCCCCTAATATGGGTGTTGATAATCATGGTATAGAAATAAAAATGAGTTTTTGGCAGGAAGTTATACAACCATTATTTCCTCAAATAAAATTAGAAACGCCATTTATGAGTGCGTGCGACGGATATTTTAGAGGATTTCACTTTAGAAATAAAGAAGATATGAAATTATTTTTTGATATGTGGAATGCTGCAACAGATCACATATTTACCAACTCCCAATATGGCCTTCTTAATGGTAATAATGGATTAATATCGGAACAGGAATGGATATCAGGACATATAATAGGATTTTTTGAATATCAATTAAATTATATTTTTAAAAACGCTATTGATTTTACCGAAATAAATAGAAGAAAGGTTATGTTCCATTGTAGTAGATCAGATGACACATTTTATATGGATGCCAGAAAAGGTACATGACCTCAATTCGATTATTCCGATAGATCATCGATTTCATCATTCATTAAAAACAATAAACATAACAATAAACATAATAAAATGAAAGAATTAATTAAAACTCCTGGAAAATATATTATCGAATTGACGGGGCCGTTTTTAAAATATAGGTTATCAATATTAAAAGATGGGTGTCCAAATGCTAGTGATTATTTAATATTTCAAACTGACCAAGAATCGTATTCAATGTATAGTGAATATCATAATCTTTTTCATTTTGTACTTATGGATAAGTATCGAGAAAATTATCCAATTAGTTTAAAATATGAGGTTTTTCCAGACTTTAAAACCGAAAAAGAGTTTCTTGAGAATATTGGTAAATTTTATAATAGCACAACGGGTAACTATTATCCGTCAGGTAGCATTTATCGATTTATGTTTCCGTACCTCATGGAAAATGATATTCTTAATTTTTGTAATATTTGTAGTGGAACTATTTTAACCAATGATTGCGATCGTTTGAAAACTATGTTTGAGTCTGTTCCATCGGGATGTTTCTATGCTCCTGATATGGGTAGTGATAATCACGGTATAGACACGAAATTAAAGTTTTGGCGAGAGGCAATACAACCATTATTTCCTCAAATAAAATTAGAGTCTCCAGATCTGAGAGCTCGAGATGGTTATGTAAGAGGATATCATTTCAAAAATAAAGAAGATATGAAATTATTTTATGATATTTGGAACACAGCAACTGAACAACTGTTTACTATTCCCGAATATCGTCGACAACTTTCTGGGTGTAGTGGCGGAATGATATTAGAACAAGAATGGGTAACTGGACATTTAATGAATTTTTTTGAACATCAATTAAATTACAAATTTCAATATCCTGAAGAAATTACTGAAGTAAAGAGGAGAAAGACTATGCATCATCTTGGTAGGCCAGAAGATGAAATTTATATGGAAGTTAAACAAGGTTGGAGACCGCAATTTGATTATTCTGATAAATCATCTATCTCGGCATTTATTAAAAACAATAAACAAAGGTTATTTGAGTATTATAATAGCAATATGATCAACTGTGAAGTAACTGATGAATATGTATATACGAGATTATTATGAAAATTAATTTTCATTATGAACACTCTGGTATATATTCCCAGACATCTCATCTGTTAGCTGCTAATAAATTATTTTACATTTTTAAAGAAAAATACCCAGAGATTGAATTTGAAATAATTAATTTATTACATTCAAGTATTAATCCAGAAATGGGTCAATTTTGTAAATTTAAAAATAATACATTAAGTTCTGCATGTATAATAATTGAAAATCCTGAGAATAAAAAATATTTTTTAATTTCTTTTTTTGATAAGTTGGTGGGTGTGGCTAGTTGGGATTTGGAAAATTGTGTTGAAATATTTGCGGCTGTGGGCGTTCATGCTGAGGATTTTCATTACGCGCCGTGCCCTATTCCATATACTCCAATTTCGCCACCGCTATATGTTCATACTTGGGAAATAATTGCTGAAAAATATTATCATCAAAATTTACCAAAAATAACGCCAGAAAGACCGTTTTTTATGTCTTTAGTTCCGTATCTTTTTAGAGAATACATTCATAATGATCCAAGATTTGATTCTCACGCAGCAAAAATTCCATATGAAGAATTTATTAAGATATTTGGCGGTCATTCGATTGTTATCGATATAAATTCCGTTGCTGAAATTTCTAATAGAACAATGGACGCATTTGCATTAGGATGCGCGTTATTGCGTCCCAAATTTACGTTAAAATTTCATAACGAGCTTATTCCTGATTTTCATTTTGCTGCGGTTAAATGTGATGATATATCGAATTATAAAGAACTTGCTGATGCATATATTGAACGATTTGAAGAATTAAAGAAAGATAAAGATCTTGTACATTTTTTATCTGTTAATGGTAGAAAATGGTATGAAGAAAATGTAACATTAGAATCCCATATTAATATACTAAATAAAGTTATTAATATTGAAAAGTTATTTTAATACTTTATTTTATTAATTTAATTTGATATATTAATTATAAAAAATAAAACCATAAAACTAATATCAAAAACATTATGAATAATGAATTTATCAAATTATTAAAGCCACAAAACATTTTTAAAAATAAAAAGAGACTTGGGCCTAACGAAGATGGTGGATATGTTCTTCCTGAATTTGTTTTTGAAGATTCTACGGCGCTTTTCACATATGGTGTCGGACATGATAGCAGATTTGAGGAAGAATTCAGTACCATATATAAAAAACCATCATATCTTTTCGATCACACTATACGTACTATAGAGCCATGGAGATTAAAAGAACAAAAAGAAGAATGGAAAAGAACAGAAGAATATTGGTTAAGTAAGGATTGTTATTATTTTCAACATGGATTAGGCTTTCAAGATAATTGTAAGGATTTTTATGACGATTATAAAATATTGGATGTAAAAGGCTACGTTATTTTAAAAATAGATATTGAAGGCGGCGAATATGAATATTTCTTAAAAACAGATATTTCCAAAATGGAATCGACAGTAATGGGAATATCCTTAGAAGTTCATTGGATTAATAATGAAACTAATAATGAAAATCTGGTTAAGATTTTAAAAGAGTTAGATAAATATTTTATCTTATGCCATGTGCATGGAAATAGCTGGGGCGATAATTGGGAATTTGAAGGACAAACATTACCAGTAACACTTGAGCTATCGTTTATTAACAGAAAATTCATTGAAAAATACGAACCTGATAATCAGAGATATCCTATTGAAGGATTAGATGTATCAAATAATCCAGGAAAGCCAGACTGTAATTTAGATTTTTTGAATACAGAAAAAATAAATAATATAGGAAAAACAAACGATCCAGAATATAAAAAAGTTTTTTCAGATTTTTATGACAATTATTCTTTTGGTGGATTAGAAAGTAGAAGTGGCGGTGGTAGCTCATTATCCGCTACTATGTATATACGTAAAAAAATTGTGGATTTTGTTAATAGATTAAGTATAAAATCAGTAATTGATATTCCTTGCGGCGATTTTAATTGGATGAGAGAAATTGCGCCAAGATTTGATACATATCTCGGAGGAGACATTGTTCCCCAATGTATAAAAGAAAATAATGAAAGATATGGTAACTCAAAAATTAAATTTATCGAATTTGATATTGTGTCCGATACAATTCCTAATGGAGATTTATTAATTGTTAGGGACTTAATAGGGCATTTTCCATTGGAAGATGGGAAAAAAATCGTATCTAATATATTAAATTCAAATTGTAAATATTTGTTAGCCACAACATGGTATCATCTTGATGATAAAACTTATTATGAAAAGCACACAAATGATAATGTTGATTATGGTAGTTGGTATGCTCTTAATTTGATGGCAAAACCATTTAATTTTCCTGAACCTGAAAGTATTATTGTAGAAGAAGCTAAAATCGATGGATATGATAATGGTATGAGAAAAATATTGGGGTTATGGAATATAGAAAAAATAAAAAATGATGTTATCGTCGAGCAAAAATCTGATGTAATTAAAAAAGAGATTTCTATAAATATAATCAATAAAGATCTTACTGTTGTTACTGGCTTATGGAATATAGGAAGAATAGGAAGAGATTTTAATTATTACATTGAACAATTTAAAAAATTCTTAGATATTCCCATTAATATGCTTATATACATTCCTCAAGAATATGAATATTTAGTTTGGGAAAAGAGATCTAAAGAAAATACTTATGTTAAAGTAGCTGAATTAGATTATATTAAAAATCTTTATGCCCCATTCTGGGATAAAACTCAAGCCATTAGAAACGATCCTAATTGGTATAATTCAACGGGAGAAAATGGCTGGCTGAAAGGAAGCCCACAAGCAACTTTAGAATATTATAATCCAATTGTACAATCTAAAATGTTTTTACTTAATGATGCAACCATATGGAATCCATTTAATACTGAATATTTTATATGGCTTGATGCTGGTATTACCAACACTGTTGGCGAGGGATTTTTTGTGGGAGATAGAGCACTAGATAAAATAATACCATATTTAAATAGTTTCTTATTTTTATCATATCCATATGAGGCAATTGACGAAATCCATGGGTTTAATTATAAGGAAATGAATAAAATTGCGGGTGAACCCGTAAAATATGTCTGTAGAGGTGGATTATTTGGCGGAACAAAAGAGATAATTCATCAAGCCAATGGGACTTATTATTCTATGTTGAATAATGCTCTTAATAAGGGGCTTATGGGAACAGAAGAAAGTATTTTTGCCCTTATGTCATATATAGAGCCGCACATATATAAAAGATACGCTTTAGATGGAAATGGATTAGTAGTCAAATTTATTCAAGATCTTATAGCGGATAAAGTTGTTCTGGAACCAGTGGACGAGAAAAAGGTTCAACAAGTTGTAACTAATTTGGATATATCGAAAGTAAAAACTAATCTTTATATCTTAACATTTAATTTTCCACAACAACTTCAACATACAATAAATTCAATGCTAAAAGTTCCAGAATGGTTAGAAAATCCTCATTTAGTCCTGATTGACAATTCCACATCTGAAGATGCTGCTATAGGCAATATGGCGATTGCAGAAAAATATAAGATGGAATATATTCGAATGAAAATTAATACGGGTATATGCGGAGGTAGACAGTTTGCTGCTGAACATTTTCATAATTCAGACGCTGATTTTATGTTTTTCTTTGAAGACGATATGACAATTAATTCGCCAGAATTGGATGGACAATTATGTAGAAATGGATTTAGAAAATACGTACCCAATCTATATAATGTTGCTCATAAGATAATAATGAAAGAGAAATTTGATTTCTTGAAATTATCATTTACTGAAGTATATTTCGATAATGATAAAGCTCTTCCATGGTATAACGTGCCACAAGATATTCGTACTCGTGATTGGCCAGATTATGATAGATTACCAGTAACGGGGTTAGATCCTAATTCACCCTCGGCGATATATAAACATATAAAATCCTATGAGGGATTATCATATGCGACTGGCGAAATTAATTATGCAAATTGGCCGATGATAGTGTCTAGAGAAGGAAATAAGAAAACTCACATAAATACGAAGTGGCAAAATCCATTCGAGCAGACATGGTCTTCTCATATATATCAACTAGAGAAAAAAGGAGAAATAAATGCGGGATTGCTTCTGGCATCTCCAATTTGGCATGATAGAATAATATATTATAAGCCAGAAGAAAGAAGAGAGAATTAAAGAATTTTAATAAGAAAAAAGTTTCACTTTATCAAGCGTAAAATAAAAATAAGCTATTTACATATAAAAGAAAATTAATTATTTTTATGTAAAACAATATAAATTATGAGTATGAAAATATCAATAGGCGAAATGATTGATAGATATTCAATTTGTAAATTGAAATCTGAAAGAGGCAATCTCGATAACACAAAAGAAATGTGCGATTTATTAAATGAAATATCAACTTATGAAGGAACTGAAATATATCTTAATCAGCTATATGAATTACATGGAAAGATATGGGATTTAGAATCGGATATTAGAAGCGGAAATGAAAATATTTTAGGATTGGAGGAAGTTGGACGAAGAGCTATCCTGCTTAGAGATATGAATAAAATAAGAATCGGTATTAAAAATGAAATCAATTCAAAATATAATGAGGGATATGTTGAAATAAAAGTTAATCATGGTAGTGAAACCGAACCTAGCGTTATTATCACATTAACAACCGTTCCTGAAAGATTAGCAAGGCCGCCCGAATATAATTTGGGGGATGTTATTGATTCTCTCTGCACTCAAAATGATAATGATTATGAAGTACATTTTAATATTCCTGAAATTTATAATATAACTCAAACTCCATATATTATACCTGATTGGCTAGAAGAGCGTAAATTAAGGTATAGAAATTTAAAAATTTTTAGGCCAAAAGATATTGGCCCCCCAACAAAGTTTGTACCTACTTTAGAAAGGCTTAAAAATCCAGAAACAATATTACTTGTTGTCGATGACGACCTTGTCTATCATCCCGATATGATTTCTGAACATAGAAAATATCAAAAGAGTTTAAATCCTAATTCTTGTATTTGTTATGAAGGAAGAGGATCTGACATTCTATTACATCAAGATGGCCCTCCTGGCGACCTTAGAGATTCTTGGATAATATGTGTAACTCAAGTTAGGGCTGTTCATTCACTTCAGCACTATAAATCAGTATCATATAAAAAGAAATTATTTGATGGCGACTTTTTTAATTATTATCTAGGAAGAACATTATCCGATGACGCTTTAGTTTCACAATATTTTATGGATAAAGGTATTAAAATGTTCGTCGTTCCTTATGAACCTGAGAACCACCTTTATACCACATATGAACTTTGGCAACAAAATGAACGATGTGAAACATTTCCGGTTTTGAGAAATACACACAGTGTTGCGAATACTGGATGTAATCATCCAAAATTAATTGAACATCCGCTTGGTCAACGATTTTATTGGCCATTAACATTAGGAAAAAAAGACTATGTAGGCCCCACTATTGTTGAAGAGACCGTTATTAATATTCCAGAAGAAACAGTCGTTAATACGCCAGAAGAAACGGTTGTTATATCATCAGAACCTATTACAATGGCAATTTAGACGGATCTTCTTTTGGATTTTCTGCTTGAGGTTTCTCAGGTTTTTTTAATCCGGATTTTTCATCTGCCTTTTTTTTGTAAAAATTTTTTGTTGCTTCTTCGTGCTGTTTACGAATGGCAGCTTTTTCTTCTTCCGACATTTCAAATGTGCTCATAATTTTCAATTTTTATGTTCATTATACTTAATGATTCTTGTTTTTTATTTAATAATATTTGACATTTTTCATATTCTTCTCTATTTTCTAGAATTTTAATCGTCTTATCGATCACTTCAACACAAAATTCCAAATCGTTATTATATTGTAAAACTGAATTCGATTTAAAATAATCATTTAATACTACATTGTCAATGTTTTGTAAATAATTGTATATTAAATTCAGCTCAGTATCATCATAGATACCGAGATGAATGACCCTGATCGCCTGTAGTAAAAAATTTATTGACATTATATGCATAAATACAAAAGACAATATAATTATATAGATACTATTAGTTAATATGAAAGTTAAATTAACAGAACAACAACTTGTAAACTTGGCTAAGAACATAAAAAATAACACGCCTACCCCTCAAGTTGGTGATATTGATTTCGAAAAAGAGGCGCCAAATCTAACAAAATTGATTAAAACATTAATGTCAAATAAAGATGCGGGCATCAACAATATAACAAAGAATATTTTACCAAATACAGATAAATCCGTTTCTAAATCTAAATTCGCAAGAATTATTCCAAAAGGTAATAAGATGATGCATCCATTAGGGCGTAAAGAACCAATTACTAGCCCATTTGGATCCAGAAATACTGGAATTCCTGGAGCGACTAAAAATCATAAAGGAATTGATATATCTACACGATCAGGATCACCCGTATACGCTCCATTAGATGGGGTGGTATTAAATTCTCAGGATACATCTCCAAATCCTTGCGGTGGATTTATTAAATTGGATCACGTTAATTTGGAAACAAAATTTTGTCATTTAAGACGATTAAATGTTCGAGAAGGGGATAAAGTTAAAAAGGGGCAAATAATTGGATATTCTGGCGGAGGAAGAAATGATCCAATGCATGGAAATTCGTCGGGGCCACATTTACATTATGAAATATTAGATAAGAGCGGCATTGCTATGAATCCAGTTTCAGTAGAGCCTAATTTAGGATAATATGGAATCATTAGACGATAATAAAAAAGAAAAACTAGATAAGTTTGTTAGATTCGTTAAAAAAGAATTAGGAATCAAACATATGCCAACTATTGCTCTTTTGAATAGTCGAAGTAATATAAAAACCACAGCAAATTACGATTATACTAAAAAAAATAAAATAATTAAAGTATATGCCAAAGGCCGAATGTTGGTCGATATTATGCGAAGTATTGTCCATGAATTAACACATCACAAACAATGGGAAGATGGTAAACTAAAAGTAAAACCTCCAGATATCGGCGGGCCGATTGAAGATGACGCAAATGCAAAAGCAGGACAATT
>Ga0315275_10000433_pt1 | contig 34266 bp, 26 predicted proteins | sample YL17G03_0_MG_FD_205557 | JGI IMG/M metagenome (GOLD analysis project Ga0315275, IMG submission 205557) | Sediment microbial communities from Yellowstone Lake, YNP, Wyoming, USA - YL17G03_0 | ecosystem: Environmental > Aquatic > Freshwater > Lake > Sediment | place: USA: Wyoming | collected...
CTACGTCAGCCCACTTGGCTCCGAAGGTGTAACCAGGTGCTACCTTGTACACATGGAACCTGTAGGTCTTGCCGCTTATCTGGAACTCCTTGGTCTGTCCCGGGTTGACCTTGTCCTTCTTCAGGACGTTGCCGTTCGCATCCAATATGGAGAGAATGGCTGAGGTCTCGTCACCGTGGGCTTCCAAGTCGTCCAGCTGGAACTTCAGGTCGTCCACAGGGAGAGATTCGCCCTGGTTCAGGATGCCCGATACCGCTTCCTTGGCCAGCTTCACCGAGCCGCCGTTCACCAGCGTGTTCTCGTTGGCTACGTCCTCGACCGGTGCGTTCATCTCGCTGATGACCCACTGCTCGCCCAGGAACCATACCTTCATCCTGTGCGTCTCTGTGGCGTCATCAATCGTTGTGTCGCCGTCCTCATCCTTGCATGCGTTGAAGTTCAGGTCCTCTGGCTCTGTGCAGACCGGTATGCCGATCTCATCCCCGCCAGGTCCGTCGAACTTCAGCGTGTATGCCAGGAAGTCCAGGGTTCCAATCACATCGTCAGCATCTGTGCTGAAGTGGTTGTCTCCTGCCACCCACAGGTTCTGCTTCTCAACGTAGGTGTTGCCAGAGTCCTCATCCTCTAGGTTCTGGTCTGCGAATGGTGAGAAGTCAGCACCATCCACGTTGTACATGAACTCCTCTGTTGGTCCGATGTCATCGCCTGCGCCGTTCGTGAACGGGTTGGCGCCCTCGGATGTGTCAGAGCCGCCCATCTCATAGGCCTGGTCTGCGTCGGTGTTGTCATCGTTCGGTTCCCTGTCCAGCAGCTCCCTGTTCAGGAAGTCGCCGATGAGGTTGTCACCGGTCCATGTGCCTGCTGCTGCTGAGCCTGGCACTGTTATCTCAAGCCTTGCCTTCTCGTTGGTGATGGCGCATGTGCCGCCTGCCTGGGACGCTGCGGTGCACGTCGCACTGCCTGAGACCTGGGCTGTCAGCGTCTCTGTCCTGTAGGCTTCCCCGACAATCTTGCCGGCTATCAACGCGGCTGCCACACCGTCGCTAGGCGCAGCATTGCTGCCTATGACGACCTTGGCCACTGCGACCCCGTTGTCATCCACCAGCGTGGTTGAACCGAACATAAGTCCGGCGAACGCCGCTGAGCTAGCCAGTATTGTGGCGCCGGCTACCATCGCCCCGATTTTCCTAAGGTTGACTTTCATCATTTCACCTGAACTCTTCTTGCGGGGTGGGAGAAAAACCCCGCTATCGTCAAAAAACGTAGTCTGACAAACTTTATAATAGTTATTGCCCTGCTGAGCCGTGCACAGAATCAGATTTCGCTCAGAATCAAGCTTCCCTATTTATCACATAATCAGCTATGGAGAGCAGATTCGCCTTGTCATCGCCATCCTTCAGGCTGCGCAAGCGTTTCTTGGCCTCATTGACCAGCTTCTCCGCCCTTTTCCTGGCGTAATCTATCGAGCCGTGCTTCTTGAGAATGGCAATCGCCTCGTCTATGTCCGCCTTCTCCTTGGAATGTGATGCCAGGATGGCCGTGAGCCGCTGCTTATCCTTCTCGTCTGCTTTCGCCAGGCAGTGCACCACCATCAGGGTGCGCTTGCCCTCGGTTATGTCCCCACCTATCTCCTTCTTGTACTTCTGGAATTCTCCGGTCAGGTTCAGCACGTCATCCTGTATCTGGAACGCCGCACCGATGCTCTCGCCATAATCGCGGAGCGCCCTGCACTGCCGCTTGCCGGTTCCGCCGATAAGGGCGCCGGCCTCGCAGGACAGGCCCATGAGGGCGGACGTCTTGCCGCCTATCATCACAAGGTAATCCTCCTCGCTGACATTGAACCGGCCTTCGCGTATCCAGGACAGCTCTATGCCCTGGCCCTCAACCACCCGCTTGAAGGCTGCGGCGTACAGCTTCTGGAGCTTCACGATACGGGCCGGCTTCATCCCGAGCGAGACCAGGCGGTCCCAAAGGAACGTGTAGAGGGCGTCGCCCGAGTTCAAAGCGATAGGTATGCCGTGCGAGACATGGAGCGTCGGCTCGCCCCGCCTGAACTGCGAGTTGTCCTCTATATCGTCGTGTATGAGCGTGAAGTTGTGGAACAGCTCGATTATGGCCGCCGGCTGGAGGACATCTCCGTATTTCCCGCCGACAGCACCGCACGATAGCAGGCACAGGGCCGGGCGTATGCGCTTGCCGCCACGCTTCAGGAACGGCACGAGCAGGCCATAGACGCGGGGGTCCTCCCTGGCGAGGGTCTCCTCCATGTTGCGCTCTACATCTGATAGGTTGGACCTCAGTGCCGGATGCAATTCCATCAACACACCTAAACCCGCTTGGAGACGCCGCACCTGCACGTGGCACGCAGGCAGTCGTTCCTCCGGTCATAGGAGACCGTGACTGTCTTTTCCGGTATCCACACCAGGTGGCATTTCCTGCAGAAGCTGTTCCTGAGCTCCTTGGGCAGCTTGACCTTGTGCTTCTTCAGCAGGTCGAAAACCATGTCTATGTACCTTTTGGAGCGCTCCCCCTTGCCGCTCACGTAGGCCTTGCGGGCCTGGCCGATGAGCTTCTCTATCGAGGAGCGTACGCTGGATTTAATAATGGCTTTCCGCCTACTGTCCATGCAGTTGGTTCGATGGATAACTTTATATATGAATATTATGTCCGTCCCATCGTCGAGCATACCGGGTATAATATCGTGAATACTTTGACCTATGCGGCCATAGCGATAGCTGCGGTGTTCGCCATAAGCAAGGCGCTGAAAGGCAGGATAAGGATAGACGAACGGTTCATATGCGCGGTGCTCTGCTTCGTGCTTTTCGGCTCCACAATCCGGGTGGTCACAGACTCTATAGACACCCACGTGTTCGCCCCGGTGACGCCCGTCCATGCGTTCGTGCTGGACTCGCACCTGTGGGACTATGGCCCGCTGACCGTCACGCCCGGCATATACATACTCACTGCCGCGATACTACTGACCGCGCTCGCCATATTGTATTTCGCTCGCATGACGAAGCGGGTGGAGTGGTTGGGGTATTTTGGTTTGGCGCTCTGGCTGCCGCATTTCGCGCTTCTCCTGCCGTTCATGGTGTATGCCCCATATGCCATACCGATAATCATACTCGCGGCCATCCCGACATATCTCGCTTATATCCATTTCAAGGACAAAATCCTCGCGGCCATAGTGGCAGGCCAGGCGCTTGACGGGGCCGCGACATTCTTCGTGATAGACATATTCTCCAAGATAGCAGGGATAAACTATTTCGAGCAGCATGTGTTCTCGGCAGGCATAGGCGAGCTGACAGGGACTTATTTCTCGTTCTACCTGCTGAAGGTGGGACTGGCCTTCGCTGCCGCATATCTGCTGCAGAAGGAGAAGATGGACGGTGAGGAGAGGAATTACATCGCGCTTGTGCTGATGATAATGGGCTTCGCGCCCGGCATACGGGACGTATTGAGGATGATGGTGGGCGGATGACTGCTAAGAAGAGGTTCATGGAGCTGGCGATAGAAATCGCCGTGAAAGGGGTCAGGAAGGGCAATTCGCCTTTCGGCTCTTGCATAGTGAAGGGCGACAGGGTCATTTGCGTGGCGCACAACACGGTCCTCACGAAAAAGGATGCGACGAATCACGCGGAGATGAACGCCATAAGAGAGGCTTGTAGGAAGCTGAAGAGCCACGAGCTGAAAGGCTGCGTTGTCTATTCAACCACCGAGCCGTGCCCGATGTGCTTCTCTGCCATACACTGGGCTAAAATGGATGCGATAGTGTACGGCACCAACATCGCAGACGTGAAAAGCCTTGGATTCAAGGAGCTGACCGTGAGCGACAGGAAGATGAAAAGAGAGGGGCATTCCAAGGTCCGCATCCAGTCAGATTTCATGCGGAAGGAATGCCTGGAGCTGCTCGGATTCTGGAAAAAGAGGAAAGGAAAGACGTATTAGATTCACGCTGACTTGGCTGCCTTCCGCTCTTCCACGTTCCTCAGGGCCTCGGCCACCCTGGGATTGTTCTCGTGGTGGAAATGGCTGAAGACCTTGTACACCACTGCCAAAGGCCCGAGGTCATGGTCCTCTTCGCCGTCGCGCTTGCGCAACTTGTTCACTTCTTTGCAGAGCTCGTTCAGATTAAGCTCCCTGTATGGTCTTTTCCTTCTTGATTCTGTGTGGTGCATAACTTCATCCTCATCGGTTGCGATTCAGCTGCTATGAATGATGCTGGGCAGTCGCATATATTGTGGTTCATCGCGGGAATATATTAAAAAGAGGGGGTATGGCGCTCATTTCACTATCTTCGCGAACGCCAGGCCGCCCATGCCGTATATCACAAGCGTCTCAAGCGCCCATTCCATCTGCAGCCCTATGGGAATCGCCAGCAGAAGGATGTTGCTGAGCGTATATGGCACGCCGACCATCAGGAAGAGCATGAGGCCGTAGTTGAAGCCGTTCATGACGTCCTTGCCCGGCACGCTTTTCCTTATGATAGAATACACCCATGCGAAGATGCAGCCTGTGATGAAGCTGAATGCGAATGACGCCACGTAGAACTCTGTGCCTGGCGGTCCTGCAGTAGGCATCATGAGCCTGCTCCACAACCCGAAATTGGCCGGGTCGGTGTAATAGTCCATCGTAGGGAAGGAGCCGAGCGTATGGACAATCTGCGAAACCACCGCGAAAACCAAAGCCGAAAGCAAAATCTGTTTCAGGTCCATGGAAAAGCAACAAACCCAAACCTTAAATCCGTTCGCTATTTCAGCGCTGCGAGAACCCGCTCAGATAGTACTTTCGGTAGAACACGGACGATTTCTCATCGGATGGGTTGTTCCAGTGCGCATCTATCGTGGACTGGTTGGAAGCCTCTTCCCGATTCTTCTTTATGCCCATTCACACCGCCCCGCGCGCGTTTATTGTTATGCTGTGGTGCGCAGCTCGGCATAATATATTTCCGTTTCACAGCCTGCTGATTATCGCGAAAAGGATGAGCAATGCGCCTATCAGGACGAGCGGCAGGGTTATCTTGGCCACTGCCACGATGGAGTTTATGGTCGATATCACTTCTATGGACTGCTTGGCGCCCACCACCCTGAGGTCGAACCAGCGGGTGTCAGAGAAGAACCTCGCGTGCTGCATGTCTGCGGCGGCCTCCCTGCACGCATCTGTTATGACCGTCAGGGTGTCCTCCTCTTCCTTGAGCGGGTTCAGCACGCCCCTGACCATGTTTATCTGGTGCGTGTCGGTCGTGAAGATGCCGACCGCGAAATCCCTGCCCAGCTCCTTGCCGACCGCCTTCACCGATGCCTCTATCCTGTCCCTGAACTGCGGCGTCACGCCATTGGAGTCTATCAGGACTATGACGTATTCAGGGGAGGAGGATATCACCGCAACCTTTATGCCTGCCCTGCCTATGACCGAGGATTCGGCCCGCCTGGAGGCCGCGCCTATTCTCAGCTGGCCGGCCGGCTTTCTGGCTGAAAGCGCTGATTCTATGGCCTTCATGTACTTGTAGCCCACAGGGCTGCCAGGCTCGAAGCTGGTAATCTCGCCCGTCTCCGCGTTGTGCTGATCTATCACCATGGCGCGGGCGACATGCTTCTCTGCTGAAGCCATCAGGGCCATGCCGAGCCCGAAGTTTATGTCCTCAGTGAGCTCGGGGGCCCTGCTCAGGCCGACCATGGCAGAATCGCCTATGCGGAGCGCCTGGGCCCTGCATTCGCCGGCCCGTCCAAGCGACAGGGACACCTTCGCGTCCTTGTAGACCGCGCCCTGCACAGCCTTGTCCACCACGGCCATTATCTTGTCCATCTCGGTGGTGGCGACCGGGTTGAGATCATGGGTCACAGTCCCATGGAACACGAACGTCCGCGAGCCGTACCTCTTTTCCATGTCCTCTGCGATGAGATAGGAGAACTCGCTGCCGCCCAGGTTGCCGAACGGGCCGTAGTGGACATATGGAGTTATGAAGAATATGCTGTCGGCCTTCCTTTTGAAGCCCATCACAGCCACAGGCACCGTGGCATCCTCACCCACCTGTTCGAACACCTTCTCCATGTCCTTGTTGTGGTAGAGCCACTGGCTTGAGAGCATTGAGATGGCATCGGTGCTGCTGAGGCCGATGTTCTTCTTCATCGGCGCGTTTATTATGAAAAGGAATATCAGGAGGGCCGCCATGAGGATTCCGACCGAGACCAGGAGCTTCACTGCCATGTCCAGGAACGGCTCGTTGGTCACGTATAGCGCCTGGTTGCTGACCAGGAAGGCGAGATAGAACATGAGCTGGAGGACGGCGAACAGGATGGAGCGGTATTTCAGGATGAACACGAACCTCGCAATGACATACCAGAGCACGAAGACCAGGGCCGTGCCTATCATGATGGCGAACTGGGCAAGGGCCAGGTCCACTCCGATGAGGAGCAGGTTGGCTGCATATGCGACGGAATAGACCGTCTCGCCTGCAAGGGCCATGGCGGCTATCCTCCTGTAGGGCATGCCCCTCGCCATGAGCTTTATCATGAAGGAGGAGAGCAGGGCCGGAAAGGTGAGCAGCATGAGGCCGTCGCTGATGGCTGCCCCGATAGGCTTGGCGCTGCCGATGTTGATTATCAGGCCGAAGCCGAGGCCGAGCAGTATGATTAACAGGACGAGATATCTGGCTGGCGGGAGCGTGATGAAATAGGAGGTGAGGTTCACTGCCCGGTTGATGTTCCGTCTCATGGTTTTTTAATATCCTTCTCAATGATTTATAAACGATATGTCCCTGATTTGCCCGAAATGCGGCCGGAGCGACGATAAGGTCGCCTTCATAGACGCGTTCTGCACTGATTGCTATCCTGTGAGCATCAAGATGCCGGACGATGTGGAGCTTGAGCAGTGCGGCAGGTGCACAAGGATGCGGCTGAGGGGCGAGTGGACGGCGCATAACGAGAGGAAGATAAAAGACCTGGTAATTTCCAGGTGCAGGGGCGATTTCGAGAGCGCCGAATATGATTTGACAAGCGGCGTGGTGGTCTTCACGATGAAGCGGAGCGGCGCCAAGGTGGAACGGTCCATCCCGCTTGAGATGAAAAAGACCATATGCCCGCAGTGCTCAAGGATAAGCGGCGGATACTACGAGGCCATAATACAGTTGAGGGGGAACCGGGGCAGGATGGAAACGTACGCTGCGATGCTGATTTCCAGGCTGGAGAAGAAGACGTTCATATCCAAGACAGATGAGAAGGACGAGGGGATTGACCTTTATATCGGGAATTCCAAGGCAGTTGTGGCGCTGATGGGCGGTTTGGGCGTCAAGGCGCTGATAACCAAGAAGCTGGTCGGAAGGGACCAGGGGAAAAGGCTGTATAGGACGACTTTTATGGTAAGATTGTAGATTTAGTCTAGTTCCCTGAACCTCGCCGTGAATGGCAGCTCTTTCGTGTCTGGGGCGAGGCTAAGCGATGGCGGAATGCTTTTGTTTATCTTATTGGTGAAAGCCAGGATGGAATCCGTGTTGTCCTTGGATAGCTTGTCCGGGAAGCAGTTCAGGAAGCAGTGTAGGCTCTCGGCCGCGAGATAAAGGAGCGCTGAAAGGTTGGACCCCAGTTCTTCCGACCCTTCCGGCACCTTGTCCATCGTCGTCTTGCCCTCCATCGTGGGCGTGTTGTAGTTCACGCCGAACATGCTTGAATGGGACTTCTGGCAGAGCATCCAGTACTGGCTGAAGAAGAACTTCTCGTATGTTTCCTTGCTGTAGAGGGCTTTCATGGCCTTCTGGAAGCTGTATTTGCGGCGCATGTTCTCCAGTTCCCGCTCCTTTGTGTTGGACCAGGATTTTTTCGGAAGCGAATCGAGTTTCTGGGCCTCCAGATCGCTCACTTCCTTGAAATTGGCGTACATCCCTTCATCGCACAGATAGGCGTACTGCCAGACTATGGTCTCGAAGACCGTTCTCATGTTGTTGCCTGCAGGGTCCAGCATCCCCTCGCGGACGAGGCGGTATGCGGCTGAGAGATAGACGCAGTTCCTGTAGAACAACGCTGCGAGCGATTGCGAACGTTCGTCGAGCTTTGTCGTATTTGTTGACGCGGGGTTTGTTGTGTTTGGTTTTGTTGACGCGGATTTTGCCGTGTCGGGGTTTGTTGCCGTGTTTTTTACGAGCTCATAATATGCCGAGAACGAGAAGGCGATGGATTCCTCCATCATGGCGCATTCTTTCGGGAACCCTTTCGCGCTGGCCACTGCCACGCGGTTGTAAGCGCCTTCAAGGTCCCTGTAATCTATCACCGTCTTCACCTCAACCTGAACGCCCTGGGCTTTATGGTGGTGTCGGATTCAAGCTCCCTTGATAGTATGAGCTTCTTCCTCTCCAGCGCGTCAAGGTAGTTCCTTATCTGCCTTTTTGTCTTGGGCACCTTCTCTGTGAAACGCTCGTATATTCTGGATGCCGGGAGCTCCCCGGCTTTCAGCAGCTCCAGGATGAACGACTCCTCTGGGGAGAGGCCGAGCTCAGGCAGCTTGAACGCAGGCCTGTCGGATAGGATATCCTCGAAATCCTGCAGCATGATTTTCTGCCTTCCTGCTGCCTCGGCGTGCTTGGCGGCCTTCCACAACCTCTCCAAAACAACCCTCGCCGACCCGTCTTCCACCGACCTCGCAATCTTCAACAACAGCTTATCATCATAGCTGCCGGCTGAAAGAGCGCGTTCGGCTCGCGTACGCAGTATCGCGGCAAGTTGTTCCTCTGAATATTCCCTGAATTCCATCTCAGAGAACCTGAGCGAGCTGCGGACGCGCGAATCGAGCTTGGCGAGGAAGTTTTTGTTGTTGGTGATAGCGACTACGCCGAATGAGAGCTGCTTCTCGTTCGAGCGCGAGACCGCATAGAGCAGCTTGTCGTCCTCCAGGCCGTCCACCTCGTCAAGGACGAGCAGGACCGGCTTCCTGTAGTTCCTGATGAACTGCATGATGCGGTCGAAGACCTCGTCCGCTGCCAATCCGCGCCTTGGAAGCGGCAGACGCATCTCCTCCACTATCCTGTTATATACCGCCATCTGGGTGGAGTCCTTCCAGCAGTTCACATAGACAGGAAGGACCGCTGATGACTGCTCCAGGAGCTGCCTGACAAGGTATCTCACGCAGGTGGTCTTTCCGCAGCCGGATGGACCATGGATGAAGATGTTCTGCGGCTGCCTTCTCGTTAGGATGGGTTTTATGGAGCCGGCTATTGCCTGGAGCTCCTGGTCCCTGTGGAGGAGCTCGTCAGGTATGTAGTCCGGGAGGAGCATCTCCTCGGATTGGATGATGGTCGTGCCCGTGTCAGGGCCACCGAAATAGTTCGGCATACGGCAATTCATCGCATGGAAAGCTTATAATCGTCTGCGGACGGCTCATGCAGCCTGCTTGCTATGTGGGAGGGCGACAGGCGTCATGCTCCTGGCGAGGACAAATTTGCAAAAATTTGTCCGCATTGGAAATTATCAAATTTCCAATACAATAAGAAAAATAGAAAGATAGAAGAAAAAGGAAAAGACTACTTCTTTGAGCCCCGGCTTCTCCAGTAGAGCACGAGCCCGACTGCCAGGAGCAGAAGCACGAATAGCAGTGCCACCATGACGCCCAAATCAAGGCCCGGCGACGTCGGCTTCACCGGTTCCTCAGGCGCCGCCTCGGGGAAGGCCTGGACCTGTATGAGCTTCAGCACTACCCCGTCTTTGAGAAGGGCTATCGTATACGTGCCCTTTATGGTGAGAGGCAGGTCAAAGTTGCCGTCCTCATCGGTCTTTCCGCTGGACTCCTTCCCGGTGGGATCGGTGACCATATAGTCGCAGTTGGCGCAGGGCACACCGTTCTCCGTGGCTTCACAGGGCTTGCTGTCCCCTACGGTGCCGGTGCTCGGGCAGCTCAGCTCGGCCTGCACGCACTTGTGGTCAACACATACCGAATCCTGCGGGCAGGACGGGCATCCAGGCTCAGTACCGCATTCATAGCCGTATGGAACGAATGCGTGGTTCTCTACCTTGCCGCAGTCGCCAATGGTCACATCCTTGCATGAGCCGCCTGCGGTCCCTGCAGGTATGTCGCAGTATTTGGCCGCTGCGCATTGCGCATCCGCAGTGCACTCGGCGGGCTTAGGGTTGCACGCGTGGTTCTCGCAAAGCTCGTTTGCGGCGCACTGGGAATCAGAGCAGCAGTCGTATGCCACACACTGGTGGTTCTGCACCATGCCGCATCCGCACTGCACAGGCACGCATTGGCCGTCGGTGCACTGTTGGGTGGCCGGGCAGTCGCTGTCTGCCCTGCATTGGGGCTCCTGGACCGGCTGGCAGTCGGCCGGGCAGTTGAAATCTATATAGATTGTTTCCAGCTTGTAGCGTGAATCGCGTGGGTTGACAATGACTTCGACATCCGAGCTCCCGCAGGGAACCTGGCCGTATGGCAATATGGCAATCCCATCATCACCGGTTTCCTGCTGGTAATAGATAGCAGTCGCCGTGGCCACCATAATCATGGAGTTCACGGGTGCACCGCTTCCATCCGTAACGGTGATTGTTGTGCCGTTGCAAAGGACCTGCACATTGACGTTGATGGCTTCGAGCTCATGGTGGCCACCGTCATCTGATTCCGGATAGCCGTAACCATAACCCTGCGCAAAAGCGACAGAAGTGAATAACGCTATTAAACCCAGAAACAAAAACAATCTTGTAGCTGACATGGAGTGAATCCCAAGGGAAATTTAATAAAGTTATACCGGTTTCAGATGCGAACGTATTTGGCAACAAATGCAGGCAGATTGGAAACGTACCGGAGTGCCAGGGCGATGGCTACAGACGGCACCAGAAGGGTGCCCATGATGGCAGGTGTCAGGATTCCGATTATCGAGAGCATGAAGACAACAGCCGAGGCAAGCACTATAGGAAGGGCTGCTTTCGTGCCCTGTCCGGAAAGAAGGACGAAGCCCACTGCCCATGAGAGAATGAACAGCGTAAGGACCACATAAAAGAACCGGTTCTCAAAAACGCCTGGGGATGGCGATTGGAATGCGCTGCCGATTCCATGCCACGATGAAACCGGTGAGCCAGGGTATGTGAAATAGTCCATGTATTCGCCGCCATATACAATGTACGGATAATCGCTGCCGGAGATGCGATAGGACGCCGGAGTGACCATCGAATATTCCACATCTGGCGAGTATCTTATTTGGGAGCCGGGGTTTGTCAATACGCTGAAATCACCGGTTCCGGGGTCATCCGAAGCGAAGAAGCGGCCCCTTGCCAGGTTATTCCTGAAAAGCATGATATTCCTGCCTTTGAAAAGGAATTCTATGTCCGGTTTCTGGTAGAGGAGGGTGACCGCGTCAAGAGAATCCCTCTGGTCCATGATGACTATGATATACCGGGCATTGAGAGGGAGCAGGAGCTCGGCCGTGTTGTTGACCTCGTTCCTTTTTGAGAAAAGATGGCTGAGATATGCCGTTTGGGGGTTCTTCACATCGCTATAGATATTCCTTGTCTCCACTGCAGCTGCGGTTATCGCGGGTTTGGAGAAGAACGCTCCGGCCGGATTCCCGATGGTACCGAATGGGGCGTTCACCCATGGGAATTCCATATAGGTGTGGGGGGGAAGGACCAGGATGCTGGTCTGTGTGGGGTCTGATGAGATGATGCTTTCTGCTTTCACCCAGTCCTCAGGATACTGGGTCAACCTGGCCTGGTCAAGGAAGCCGAAAAAGCCGTAGTTGTATATCACTGGGACAGACAGGAGGAGCAGGAGAAGAGGGGCGGCCATGCGATTGCCCTTCAGCATCTGCAGGATGTGGTGGGTGCCATAGGCCCCGAGTATGGAATACACCAGGCACATCAGCCCGACTATCTTTTGCGTATCGCGGAAGATGAAATAGACCGGAATCGAATCTCCGAAAAGCGAGAATATCCAGTCCAGGGGGCCTTTGGAACCCATCGCAAGCAGGAATGCCAGGACGAACAGTATGGCAAGAGGGAAACCGAGCGGATTTTTCCTGCTGATGAGGACGAAAAGGCCGATGCAGGCAAGAACCGCGATGACGAGGAAGGGCGCCTGCCAGAGGCTGAATACATCCTTGGTATAGGTGAATCCCTCCCTCCAGAAGCCGTGCATACTGAGAAGGGCTACGGGAAGAGGAAGGTCGCCGCCCTGCGCACCGAAGTCCTCGAGGTATGCCGATGCCGGAGCGCCATTGAAGGTAGGGGAGAAGAGCAGCAGGGAAGGGAGAATCCAGAAAAGGTTGAGCAGCAGCACAAGGCCGGCCAGGACAGCTGTTTTTGCCAGAAGCCCGCGCTTGTCTAGTGAACCGGCCAAACGGAACATGAAGGCACATGCATATGCGACGAGGAGGAGCAGGATTCCGTGGGAACTCACAGCGACCAGGGCAGTGAGAAGAGATGCTTTCTCCAGGGCATGTTTCTGGGAGGGGCGCTCGAGAAAATCAATGAACGCTTTCAGGGCTAGCGGCCAGAACGCATAGGATAGCAGGAACATCCAGTGGCCGCTCAGGAAGCGCACGAACACGAACGGGTTGAGCATGTAGAGCAGACCCGCAAAGTAACGCGAACCTTTCAGGTCTTCAGGCAAAGAAAGGTGCATCCCTGCCCCGCAAAGAAAAAGAACTGCAAAAAGGAGCGCTTTCTCCATGAGTTCCATGCCCATCATCTGTGACAATGGGTCGAGCACCAGTCTGAGAGGAAGATTCGCGCCATAGGGGTTGGATGAAAACCCATAGAGGTCCTGGAACGTGAAATCCGAGAAGCTGTGCGGGCCGAATTGCATGTCCAGTGTGATGAAATAGCCTTCGCCGAGCAGGGGCCAGATGAGGGTGAGCGCAAGCAGGAAGTACACGCACAAAAACAGGTATTTTTTCCCAAGCGCTTCCATCGGAATCAAGCCTATCCATATCTGCTTGGTGCGAAAACGATTAAACCCCGGGTGTCCTCTTCAGCCCGAAGCGGTATATGAGGAATACTGCGGTGCCGATGAAGCCGAGCGTGGATATCCAATAGGTGGCCTGCAGCAGGCCGGAATCCTTTTCCTGGATATCTATGACTAAGCCCTCCCCGGTCTGATTGACCCAGAAACCGGTTAAGAGGCCGTAAACCGGAACGGCTTTTTTCACGCTTGCTTCGCCCGTACTGTCATAGACGAGCGCCTCCATTGAAGGATGATACAGGGCATTATAGGTGAGCAGGAAAGGTTCCGAAGCATTGGCAACAAGGCGGACCTGGTACATGCCCGCCGCCACGCGGTATTTCTCGTATTGCAGGATTGTGGCGCCTGGCACCGGTTTTTTGCCGGAAAGCGCAGCCGCATCGAACTTCCTCTCCGGTATGATGTTCGCATCATCGAACCATGCCCTGCAGGAGACGCTTGCATTGTCGAAACATCCGATTCCGAGAAGGAGCTTGACCATGGTGACGTTCGGCGGGATTGTGATGGTGCCCTCGTATTCCTCCCAGCCGGATGCCAGCTCCTGCTTGAATGGCATCCCGTAAAGGAAGTATGTGCTATTGGTGGCGGGGTCAAAAGCGCCCACAACCATCCGGTAAGCCGAGACATTCTCTGGTTTTATGCTCGCTCTCGCCAGCAACGTCTCTCCCTCCGAGACATTTATCCATCCGGATTCTATGGATATCCATGACGGGTAAGCTGAGCCGGTTTCGCGTTCTGCCCTCAATGAGGAAGAGCCGTCCCAGGCAGTGGAATCGTCAACCGAAAGCTGGAGACCCGGGTAGCCGACGTATTCTACGGCATCCCACCCCTCCAATCCGCCCTCGAATGACGGGTTGCTGAATGGGGCCGGCAGGCTCCTGATAACGCGGCTGTTTGAGAGATAATCGGAGGCCTGGCGCGCCATCTCCAGATACTGCTCTTTCGGTATCACGGCTATGGCAGACAGCGCATTGAAACCTTCCGGGCTTGTGATAGTCATCTGATTCGTGCCTTTGGTAAGGTGTACCGTGCGGTTGTACCAGAGAAAACCGTTGTAGTCTCCATGGGTTGGTATCTCGAAACGGCTTCCGGCGGCGTCGAAGACCAATGTCCGGCCATCCGCGCTCTCGAAGTAGCGGGTGAGGAGCACGTAGTCTCCTTCCTCAGGCGCAGTAAGCTGCATATCAAAAGAGTCGTTGGAACCTCCTATGAATGCGAGTCCCTGGAAATAATCAAAATCAGAGGAGTAGTCCTGGAACGGAAGGAAGAGGTGCCACTCGGACTGGTGTGGTTCCAGGTATGATGCCCGCGACCATTTATTCCACGGGTCATGGTCCAAAACAGACATATAGGGGTAGATGATATTGCCTCCCTGCTTGAGGACCTGGTCGAAAACAAGGACTGATTCCAGCTGGCCATCATCCTTGTCTGTCAGGATGAAATCCGCATTCGCTATCGCATCGGAGGGCGGGTTCTGGTCAAGGAAGATGAAGCCGCATGAGGGGCATGAATCGTTCGTGTCCCTGAGCAGTTCATCAACGGCCCGGTATCCCCCGTCAACAAGGATGACTTCGGAAGAAACCTGAAGGTCTTGCACCGGGTCTTTCAGGCGGAAGACATGGAACAGGTCGTCCGCATAAATCGTATCGAAGTATCCCGAGGCGTTGAGGGACGAGACATATGAGGCAGATGAGCCCTCGCGGCCTGGGATGTCTGAGTTCACCATGAAGCAGTTGACGCCTGAAAGCCGGAGCGACCGGGCGAGGGCAACCGCATCACCTTTCTCCAGCAGCGAGAATGGGCTCCCAGCCACGCTGTGATAGTAATAGTGGGCCCAAAGGCCCAATTTTCCAACTGCCTCTTGGAGCAATGATGCATGAAGAACGTCCGGAGCCCCCCAATCCAGGCTCCACGATGGCTTTTCATTGTATCCAGGAACGATGATGAAATACGGACACTGCGCCTGCGCTGAAAGGGCCGATAGCATTGAAGAATATTGGGGCGGCATGACGAGCGAGGTGAGTTTCCCGGTATCACCCATCACGAAAAGCGGCCATGCCCAGATGATTATCAGCAAAATGGCCACCACGGGCACAGACATCCTGAGATGGCGGGCGTTCTCTGGCAGCTTTTGGATGAGCCAATAAAGCCCGAAAGGCACCAGGATGCACATTGAGAGGCTTATGTATGCGGCAGGAATCCTCCATGTCCGGAAAAGCGCGCCGAATGGCGTGTTGAAGAAAATCCAGTAGTGGAACCACTTCAATGGGCTGCCGTTGAAGAACGGCAGCACCGAACCGATGAGCAGAAGCCAGTAGAAAACCACTGGCCATTTCTTCCAGCAGACGATAATGGTCAGAATGGCGAGCAGAGGCAGCAGGAGCGTCAAATCCCAAAATGAGTTGAGGAATGACAGTGCAGACGATATGCCGGAATAGGGCATGGTGAGCTCCATGTGCGACACGCCGTTCAGGAGATTCAGCGGCGATGCATTGCTCCAGGTGACATCTAATCCGGAGGTGGATATGGAGAGGGACGGCTGCCATAGAGAGGTGGACTTCTGGAAGTACTTGTAGGATATCAATGCGAAGAAAGCGGCGAATGTCAAAGCGAAGGATATGGGCGGCGTCAGCGAGGCTTTCTTCTCCTCAAGCGAATTCTTGAGGAACAGGAATGCTGCATAGAAGGCGAGGAATATGTGGAAACCGCCCCAGAGCATGTGCTCCCCGTCATTCACAGCCATCAGGAATGCGCAGAGCAGGCAATAGGAAAAATCTTTTTTCGAAACCGACCTGTGGAAGCTCCACACCACCAGAGGAAACATGGCATATGCGAATTCTATACCGACCCAGCCCGAGTCTCCGAGCCAGTAGGAGGGATTCATGCCGTAGATAAGCCCGCCTATGAACGCAGCTGCCAACCGCCAGGTTCTCCCAGCTTCAGGGTCTGTGCCGGCATTCAGATATTCGGAAGCCAGCAGGAACGCCCCCGCAAACGCGATGAGATTAGCCGATATCTTGAAAAGAGCGCTCAGCTGAAAAGGAGTGAGCACAGCGCCGAAAAGCAGCTTGCCGATATGACTCCATGCAAGGTAGGGCATGGCACTGTTCCCGATCATCCCGCCCCAATCCAAAACCTCCGCAATAGCAGGACGCCCTTCAATGCCTAGTTTGGACATGCCTAGCGCGAAGAATACGCGGTCATCATCCATGATTCCGTGGAGAAACGGCAGGTTGAATATGAGCGATAGCAGCAGATATGCTGACAGCACTAGAACGAGGTGATTACGATTCATGACTAACCAGCCAAGACGATATCGGTAGAAGCAATATAAATATCTTCTCGCATCATGCGGCAGCGGACTTCATTGCCGTCAGTCATCATCGGGGTGGACAAACCGTGAAACCACTTTAGCATACCCGCCTTTTTTCTGCCTTGCATCGGAAAACGCCAGGACCGCGGATCGGCCGGCGCTGGATGCGCGGCGCCACAGGCCCTTGTCGGAGAGAAGCTTCAGGCAGTGCATAAGCATGCCATCAGGGTTGTCGGCGACATATATGCCACCTGCCCCGAGTTCAGGTTCTGCGGCTTGGGGCGAAACGATGCACGGGATGCCGGATGCCAGGGCTTCAAGCACGCTTAACGGTATGCCTGATTCATAGCGTGACGGAAGGATGAAAAGGTCCGAGGTATTGTACAGGAAAGGCAATTGTTTGGAGGCCATGGGTGGAAGGCGGATTACATGGTCCGGGCAATTCTTTGGGAGCGTTGGGGTCAATGCGGCCAGCATGGCGTCAGGATAAGTGCATCTCAGCTTTTTGACAACCTCCAGCGCATCGCCAATCCCTTTGCGTTCAGCGTCTCCGCCGACAAAAAGAATCAGCTTCCGCTCCAGCGGCAGACCAAGCAGCTTCCTGGAAGACAGGGTATCCCTGGGCCGGAACAGCGATGTATCCACGGTGTTGGGTACGACTACGACCTTTTCAGGGGCAGCCCCATAGAAGGAGATGAGTTCCTCACGCACTTTCGATGATACGGCGATGTCTAGGTCCGTGCATCTGCACGAAAGAGAGCATACCGGCCCCAGCAGAACGCCATATGCCCTTGCCAGGATGCCCCGGATGCCGGCATAGGAGTTCAGGAAATTCGGGGTTCCGTGATGCACCTTGATTATCTTGACCGGTTTGCGCAGGATGCTGGCCATAGCACGCAAAACGACAGGGTAGTCCAGGTTGTCTATCACGACCGGGCTGCCGGACCGGGCGGCCATGAGATAGGTGGGGACCATATAGACCAGGTCAGCGAGGGTTCCTGTCACGAAAGGGATTATTTCCGGGATTGGTAGCTCACCGACCCGAGCCGAAAAAGCGGGCCCGGAATCGCCCCGCCTCTTGCGGTAAAGCACTTTCACTGAGTAACCAGCGGCGGTGAGCGACTCAATCTGCCTCAGGACGACATTCTCCAGGCCTTTTCCTGAAAGCGGCGAATAGCGGGAGATTATCAGGACATCGCACGGCCGCCCTGATGGAACTAAGGCGGGTTTATCTGCGGATTGCATGGAACATCCCAACCAGGCAAGGGCGGTTCTTGTAGACCGAGTGGAAATACGGGGCGCAGATCATTTTCACGGAAAAGCCCGCGGACTCGAGCTTTTTCGCCAAATCCACATATCCATAATGGAACTCGATAATCATGTCGGAGAATTTTCTGAGCGTTTCCGTATCGCTGTTGAGGATTATCGCGTATTCCTCACCCTCGCAATCGAGCTTGAGCGCCGCGTCGCTTATGCGGTATTTCTGCACGAAGCTTCGGAGCGACAGCACCGGCACGCTTGAAAGTTCAGGAGATGGCTGGCCGGCCAGAGGGGGGCCTGTTTTTTCCGCTATTTCGAAGCGGCTGTAGACATCCGCCCGGATGTTCCGGTCCACCAGGGTCATACCGTCCTCGGAGGACATGGCGCAGTTGATGATGGTGACCTGGTCTGCCAGTCCGTTGGACTCCACATTGCGTTTTCCGTCTGTGAAAAGGTTATGGAACGGCTCCACAGCGAACACATGTTTCGCTCCTTTGAGCGCGAAATATATTGCGGTGTCGCCAATATTGGCACCCACATCCACAACTGTCTTACCGCGGCAGTCAAGGGGAGCATAGGCTTCAGAGAAAAAGACCTCAAAAACGTTCCTGAGCACATTATCCCCTTCAAGTGTGATTGGCCTGCCTCCGAAAACGAATCCCATGGTGTTGTCATCCTTGAACGACACCGGGATTTTGTGTGACAGGGCGAAACGCATCTGGGCATAGACGGGGTAGCTGTTTTTGTCGACCTGCATGATTCTGCCGTCCCTGAATTCGATTTTGGCGCAATCACGGAGCTTGAAACGCAAAAGCAGCGCGTCCGGCCAGTTCCTGGTCGTTTTGATGGTGTCAGCCAGATAGCCCAGGTTGTTTATTGATATCTGGAGAACTAGCCCGAGCGCCAGCTGGGGAAGGCTAAGGGGCTTCACGTTAAACACAGGATTCGGAAGAGCGCCAGTGCTGTGATTATCCATACATATATGATTCGCGATACGACATTAAATAAGCTTCTGTGGCAATTAATAGCCTGTGAGAATATGAAGACCGGACCTTTGGTTTCAGTGGTTATCCCGACCCACAACAGGAAGGACAAGGTCGTGCGCCTAGTCCGGTCGGTGCTGGATTCTGATTATCCGGGAAATGACATGGAGGTCATAGTGGTGGATGGCGCATCCAGCGATGGTACTGGCCAGTCCATAGCCGAGAATTTCCCCCAGGTGAAGCTGATACGGATTGAGAAGGACATCCATGTGGCCGGCTCAAGGAACACCGGCATCACCGCTTCCGGCGGCAGGTATGTGTTCCTGGTGGATGATGACAACGTGATAGACCGGGGATGCATCAGCTCCCTTATGGAGACCATGGAGGGCCATCCTGAAATCGGCTCAGCGATGCCGCTCATGTTCTCCTATGAGCACCCTGAGACCATATGGTGCTCCGGAGTTTCCAGGGACATGCTGACTTCCATCACCAGCCTGAACAAAGGGGAGGAAAGAGGCGAGATTGGGCGGTCCAGGCTCATCGACACCGAGGATTGCCCGAACGCCTTCATGCTGAGACGGACAGCCATAGCGAAGATCGGCCTGTTCGACCAGGAGACTCTCCAGTTCCACTACGACGAAGCGGACTACAGGATAGTGTGCGACACCAGCGCCAGGATATGGCATGATTCAGACTTGATACGGCTCGGAAACACCAGGCTGGTCCAGAGCGCCAGCAGGACGTTCTATACTGCGAGGAACAAGGTGGTGTTCCACCGCAGGTATTCAGCATGGTGGGAATTCATCCCTTTCATCCTCATATTTTATCCGCTCATCAGCATGTATTATATCGGCGTGATACTCATCAGATCAGAAGGCGGGTTGAACCTGAAGGCCGAGAAGGTCTGGGCATATGCCCGCGGCGCTTTCTCAGGAGTCCTTTCGGCTGCGACGGGTTCCACCCTGCGCCTCAGTCAGACCGCTCTTCAAGGATTCCGGCAAGCCTGAGCGCCGATTTCTCCCAGGTGAACTGCTTGGAGGAAGTGACGGCCCCTGACGCTAGATTGCGCAGGCTTCTCTGGTCTGAAAGCAGGCCGAGTGCGCATTCGGCCATGGCATTGTAATCGCCGGCCGGGACAAGGCAGCCGTTCATGCCCGGACGGATGCTGTCCCTCAATCCAGGCACATCATATCCGATTACCGGAGTGGCGCAGGAATTTGCTTCGTTGACTGTGAGGCCCCAGCCCTCCCGCACCGCAGGAAACAACATCATGTGCGCCCGCGAGAACAGCTCTGCCTTCTTTTCTTCATCCACCCGTCCGAAGAAAACCGTGTTTTCCGACATGCCGAGCGTTGCTGCCAATTTCCTGAGGCTAGCCTCTTCAGGCCCGGTGCCGGCAATCCAGAGTCTGGCGGACGGGCTCGTCTTCAGGATGGAACTGAACGCCAGAAGCGCGTGGTCGACCCTCTTCGACTTGGTGAGCCTGCCCAGATAAATCAGCGTCGGCCTGTCCTCCTTCGTGATGCCTTTTGGAGGGGATAGGGAAGCCGCCCCGTGCACAATGCGGACATCACAGAAGCCAAGCGCTTCCAGTTCGGATTTAGTGGAATCCGACACTGCGATGGCCGTCCGCTTTCTGTACGCACTCAAAAAAACATCCTCCAGATGGTAGCCTGCAAATGCCAGCGGAAGCGGAAGCCCGGAATACCAATTCTCCCGGGTCAGCTGGTGCACCAGCGGCACGGATTTCTCGCGCGCGAATAGTGGCGTGAAAAACGGCATGCCGTTTATGCTTTCCACGATGGCGTCGTATTTTCCGGCGATATGGCGCCGGTAGCACAACACGGATTTCGGATAGATTAGGAAACGGCCTCCGTAGCGGACATGCTCTATGCCATCCACGTATTCATGAGGGGCAGAACCGGGGAAGGAGGAGGTGAAAAGCGTCACGCTGTGCCCCAGGACCGCCAGATGCTTCATGATCTGGTGCACATACAGCTCTGCGCCTCCGGCACGCGGGTTCTTCATGTCCCGCCAGTTGAAAAAAGCTATCCTCATCTGTTAACCTATCTGTGATAAAGGTTATAAAATCAGCAATGGAAAGCACTGTGATGTTTAACGAGAAGGTAGCTGTCATACTGCCGGCCCATAACGAGGGGAAGACGCTGGAAGCCAATACGAAAAGGCTGAAACGGCTTCTAGGTGTGGTCTTCAGCGACTTCGAGATAATAATAAGCGAGGATGGGAGCACCGACAGGACCGCGGATATCGCCAAATCGCTTGAATCGGATACCGTGAGGGCCATCCACAATGGTGAGAGGCAGGGCAAAGGCGCGGCCATAAGGTCCGCCACCAGGCAGACAAAGGCCAATCTGGTCATCTTCATGGACGCCGACCTAGCTTCCCAACCGAAACATATCGCTGAGCTTGTGGGGGCGCTAAACGGTGGGGCTGCCATAGTCATCGGTTCCAGGTACCATGAACGGTCCAGGGCCAGGCGCACCCTGACGAGGGATGTGGCGAGCAGGACCTTCAACTGGCTGGTGCGTGCGCTACTCGGCTCCGGGATCAGGGATCACCAGTGCGGCTTCAAGGCATTCCGCAAGGACCTGGTCCTGCCGCTGATGGAGCAGACAGAGAACAGGGATTGGTTCTGGGACACTGAACTGCTCGTACGGGCCCAGAGGAACGGGCTGCGGGTGGCTGAGATACCCATCGAATGGGAAGAGATGCCGGAGTCCCGCTTCAGGCTTTTCGAAGACACCTTCCATATGGCTTCAAGTCTGGTCAGATTCAAGATACGTCATGGTTAGCAGAGCGCTTGCCGACATGGTGATGAGATAATGGATGAATCGTGGCTGTTGAAGGGACCATCCCTGGAGGAATTGGTCGTTGAAGTGAAAGACCAGAGGAAGCCCTGGAAAAGGGAGACCGCGGTGGTGATACCGACATACAGAAGGAAGGAGATACTGAAGACACATATAGAAAGGCTAGCCAGCCAGACATTGAATGGCTTCGACATCATAATCATATATGACCAGGATGACGAATTCATCGTGCCGCCACCAGGGGCAAGCGTTTTGCACATACGCGAGCGGGGTGCCAATGGGAGCGCGGGGGGATTTTACACCGGCCAGGGTTTCGCGCTTGCAGAGGGATACAGGCATATCATATTGGCTGACGACGACACCCTGCCCGAATCCGACCGGCTTCTTGAGAGGATTACGGAACTTCTGGAAGACTATGACGTGGTTGTGCCAAGAACCAGGTTCCTGTCGCTTAAAACCACCAGCGACGTCATCCACCTTTACGGGGCGATGCGGAGGGGCGTCCTGGAAAAGGTCGGCCTGACATTCCTTCCGCTTTATCTCGGCGGAGAGGACCTGGAATTAATGGACCGCATCCGGAGAGACGGAAGCTTCAGCACCTGTGTCGGTGACGGCCAGGCATCCCACCCGGTCCAGCCTTCGATTTTCCTCGGCAATATGAGGCGCGCGGTATATTATGCCCGGGGCAATATCCTGCGCTTTCTGCTCGGGGGAAGATACTTCGATGCCGCCAAAGCGACGTTCATCCAGATCATGCTCGGATACCTGCTCCTGGCGATTGGCAGGGGGGAATTCTCCTGGTCCTGCGTGAGAAGCCCGCTCATCGCCTCCAGGATGGGGTTCTTCCGCATGGAGAGCATCGAATCCGAGACGTCGGCGGCTGTTTCGAAAAAAATGACCGGCGTCCCGCCCATAGACGTTTCTGTGGATGAAAGCGCAGGCAACGGAACATCCGGAACCCGCGTGAGAAGGCCGGATCTTGGCGGGCTGCCGGAATACAGCCTGAGAAAACTCTGGTCTGGCCTCGGATACTGCCTGGATGCGAACCGGTTTCTTGGCAAGAACGTCATGTTCCTGGACGCATGCGACCCGCTCGACTTTCCGGTGGTGCTCCTGGCCAGGAGGTCCTTCATAATGTTCAAAGGGGAGGCGTATGAGATATCCAAGGAGAGGGCGATGCCCTCCATAATGCTGAGCCTTGTCTTAGTGGCTGGCGTTGTGCCGCTGGCGGCCCTGCTTTCCGTAGTCCTGACCATAAGGGGTATCGTGAACATGAAAATTAAGGGCATCAGCAGCCACGGCTATCGTCCCAGGGCGCCATCAGGGAAATCACGCTGATTGGAGTTCGATGCCCGTCTCTGCTCTTATACGCTATTGAATGGATGGGGCAAGAGAATAAAAATAACGACCGGGATAGGAATGCTGATGATGCCAATCAACAAGAAGTGGCTGCGGAAAGGACCAGAACTGCCAGAGCTCGTAGGCGAGATTAGGGACGAGCGGGGAGGGAAGAGGAGGAAGGCGGCCATAGTGATCCCGACGCGCAATGGGAACGACCTCACGGACAGGCACCTCAGGCTGCTGTCTGCCCAGACCTGCAGGGATTTCGATGTCATCATGGTATACGGGGAAAACGACGCATTCCTGCCCCACACCTACGGCGTGCCTGCGGTCCACCTGAGGAGAAGCATGGATTGCGGCTCGGCCGGCGGGTTCTATACAGGAGAGAAGTTCGCCCTGGAGAACGGTTATGAGACGCTCATACTCGCGGACAATGATTGTTTCCCTGAATCTGCTTCCCTTGTCAAAGACCTGCTGAAGGGCACAGACAATGGAACCGACGTCATTTTCCCCGGAGTCAGGAACATAGGTGGCAAAAAGCCGGAGCGTAGGGGCACCCTTCCGCAATACGGCTGCATGAGGGCGCAGATGCTCACGAAGGTGGGGCTGACATATCTGCCTTTCTATTTCGGCGGAGAGGATAACGAACTCCTTCGCAGGATAATGAATCATGGCTACCGGATAGGATATGTCAATTCGGCCGCATACCACCCGTACGCGTTTTCAATGTTCACCTGCCCGCTGCCGAAGATGCGCAATTATCTACGGGGCGAAACCATGTCCTGTTACATGACATACCATTTCCATGAAGGATGCCTCATGATATTTACCTTCATCCTCGGCGGGCTTTTCCTCGCGCCGTTCAGGAAAGAACTGTCTGGCATAATGATGGAATCGGTCATCCGTGGCTCCATGATGCGTTTCTTCAAACCCGATGCAGGCACGCAGGACGGCAGCTGGCCGCGGATATACAAAAGCGCGACCGGCATCGAGGTATGCCGCCTAGCATATGGCCGGAATCCGGACGAAACCTTGTTTGGGAAGATCAGGGGGATCACATCCGCCTGGATGAAGTACATCGCCCAGATACCTGGAACATTCGGAAAGGACATCATTTTCGACAGGAATGTGGGCCTGAGCGGGATGGCGCTCGCCTTCCTCGCGAGAACGAGCTGGCTGCGGGATAACGGCAAGTATTATCCGGTCTTGCAGGACAACAGGCCCTATCTTTTCCCGCTGTATGCAGCGTTCTTCCTCCTGGTGGTCCTCCTGACCATTCCAATATCGCTCGCGCTTATTACTCTCGGATACGTGAGAAAATCCGTCCTCGGAGTCAAACCCCTCGGTTACGGGACGACTTCATAGCTGCCATCCTTCCCAATGGCTGTCGTTTGCGTCTGTTCTCATGCCATTGGGAAGCCATAAAACCGTTCCCTTCGGATAGCCATGCATGGAGCAGATATGGGTCGTAAAGGCGAGCGGCGAGAAGGAGCTGTTCGACCCTGCGAAGGCAAAGAACGCGCTCCGCAGGGCAGGCATGAGCGGCAAGGAATCAGACGAAGCGCTGAAACTGCTCCACTCAAAGCTCAGGCAGAACATCACCACCACGAAGATATACGGCCTGCTCTATGATATCATAGAGGAGATGAGACCCGAGGTCTCGCACAGGTACAACCTCAAGAGGGCCTTGCTGAACATCGGCCCGGAAGGATACGAATTCGAGGATTTCGTCGGGAAGCTGCTCACGCTCCAGGGCTACAGGACCGAGCTCAGGCAGAACGTGCAGGGAAAGTGCGTCAGCCATGAGATAGACGTCATAGCCGCCAAGAATCACGAGGCCTATGCGGTGGAGTGCAAGTTCCACAACCAGCCAGGGGCGAAATGCAGGATACAGACCGCGCTTTATGTCTATGCGAGATACCTGGACCTTGCTGCCGGAGCCAAGCTTGGCCGCTGCAGGAATTTCACCAAGCCATGGCTGATAACCAACACGAAATTCTCTGATGATGTCGTCGCCTATGCCGAATGCATGGACATACCGCTGCTCGGATGGCACTACCCGTTCAAGGAAGGCCTGGAATCGATGATAGACCGTACGAAATGCTACCCGGTCACAGTGATAAACATGGGAAACGACGTGCTCAGGAGGCTGCTCAGCAAAAAGATAGTCACAATCTTCGACATACCCGAGAGCGCTGACAGGCTGGCAGAGCTGAGCGGAGTGCCGCATGCCACTGCGAAAGAGATTGTCGAGCACGCGGCATACGCAAGGTAAACAACAACGAAAAACGATAACAAAAAAGCGACAAAAAACACAAACATAAAACTAACAACACAAACAACAATACCCATACTCGCGATACGTTCGCGAGCGATTGGCGAACGCGGGTTGGGGTCGGTTATTGAATTCGAGCGGATTGATTTGAGATTATTACGAACGGGTTGAAACGAGTTATGGTTGGGTTGGAGCGGATAACGGGCGGGCGGGTTGTCGAAGTGGATTTTGCCAGGGGCATCGCCATAGTGATGATGCTCTTCTATCACACGCTCTTTGATTTGGTTTTCCTCGGATTGATCCCTTCCTTGCTCTATCTCCTGCCAGTCGTACTGTTCCAGAGGACGATTGGTTTCCTGTTCGTGCTGACCGCAGGGGTGGCGTTGACACTGAGCGAAAGCAGGAACAAAGAGGGATACTGGCGCCATGCGAAAAGGGCGTTCAAGCTCGCTGTGGTGGCTGCGGTGATAACGCTCGTCACATGGTTCGCCGTGCCTTACAGCATCATAACATTCGGCGTGATACACATGCTCGCGCTGTCAACGCTTATTGCGCCATTGTTCTTCAGACTCGGGAAATGGAACCTCGCGCTCGGGGTGGTCGTGATGGTGTTGGGTCTGCTGGTTGTCGGGACGGTCGTGGATGAGACATGGCTGTTCTGGCTAGGATTCCCGCACCCGTCCTATGCTGCCCTTGACTACTATCCAATGCTTCCGTGGTTCGGGGTTGTTCTTTTAGGCATGGGGTTAGGAAGCATGATTTTCCCGGACGGCAAGCCGAAGTACAAGATTCCGAAGCTGCCCCTTATGGGCCAATTGGCTTTCCTAGGACGGCACTCGCTCACGATATACATCCTGCACCAGCCGGTGATACTCGCGGTGTTGATAGCGCTGATGCTTCTCCTTTAGAAAAAAAGAATGGGCCGGTTGTGAAATCTGCGGATTTCACTTCTTGCCCAAAATTCGTGAGGCAGAACTCAGGACGCGAAACCCGAAACATAGGAATTTTGGGCCCGATGAGATTTGAACTCATGACCTTTCGATTTGCGCCTTTTAGGAAACGGCGCCCCAAAACCGGGTTGCTATTCCTAAAAGATATCAGTCGAACGCTCTAGCCTGGCTGAGCTACGGGCCCGATAAGAGACAAGGTGATAGTTCCTCAGTTATTTTTTAAAACCGATGGACAGGCGGGCTCTTCCCTTTTTATAGTTTCAGCGCGAGATAACACCATGAAGATAGCCGTCTTCTCTGACCCGCATCTCGGATATGCCCGATTCGAGGAGGATTCCTATGTCCAGGCCGAGCGCGCCATAGCCAGCGCCTCGGAGAAGGCAGACCTCATCCTATGCGCAGGCGACATCTTCGATACCAAGATACCGAAGCTGGAGACATTGAAGCGCGCCATAGAGATGTTCGCGAAGACCGTGGTGCCTGTTTATGTGATACACGGCAACCACGAACGGAGAGCGAAGGACATGGTCAATCCTGTGCAACTGCTCTCCGCAGGCACGAAGGTGAGGCTGCTGCACGACGAAGCTGCGGTTTTCGAGAAAAACGGCGAGAAGGTGCAGGTCTTCGGCATGGGCAGCATGCCCGAGGAACATGCAGAGACAGCGCTGAAGGGCATGATGGGGGGGTTCAGCAGGGAGGATGGCGCTTTCTCCATACTCATGTTGCACCAGTCCATAAGGGAGCTCATCCCTGGCGGAGAGGATGAGCTGACGCTGAAATACCTGGAGTCATTGCCGTTCGACCTTATCGTGAACGGGCACATCCATGAGACAGTGAGCAAGCTCGGCGGAAGGTTCATCATACCCGGCAGCACGGTCATAACGCAACTGAAGAAGGACGAGATGGCTGAAAAGGGCTATTTCCTCTATGACACCAAAACGAAGAGGTCAGAGTTCGTGAAGATACAGTCAAGGCCCTTCTTCTATGAGGAGCTTGAGTTCAAAGGAGCGGGCGAGAGCGAGATACGCGAACGGATACGTGAGAGGGTGAAGGAGATAAGGGCAAAACACCCGGATTCCGTGATTGCCGTGAAGATAGACGGCACGCTCAAGGAGGGGCTTTCAGGCTCTGACATAAAGGTGGACGGCTACGAGCACGTCTTCATAGAGAACCGGCTGAATGTAGGGACTTTGACAGCCAAACTGGAGAGGATACGCAGCAGCAGGGAGACCAATCTCAGCCTGAGGGAAGCGGCCGTGAAGGAGCTGAAGGCCAAGACCGACGGCAAGATAGACCGATTCGACAGCACCGAGCTGTTCGAGAAGCTGGTCATCGGGCCGGATGAGACTTTGGAGTATCTTGAGAAACGGAAAAAGGGAAGCGAAACGGCTGGTTAGGCCTCCGAGACCACCATCATCGTCTTTGTCTTTGTTATCCCCTTTATGGACTGCAGGCGCTCAAGCAGGACCTTCTGGAAATCCTCCATGTCGCGGCAGCGGACAGTGACCAGGAGGTCTGCGTCGCCGGTCACGATGTCGGCGGCTTCCACGCCGGCAACGCGCTTTATGTCCACAGCCACGTCCTTCTGGGTGCGTTTCGCAGCGGCAAGGACCGCCAGGTCCACGAAGACCAGCACATGGGCCTTCATCTTCAGGCCCAGAAGTGAGTGGTTCTTCCTGATGGTCCAGCCGGCGATTACCCCCTCCTGCTCCAGCCTCTGGATGCGATGATGCACGGTGGATGGGGGGATGCCCATCTTCCTGGCTATGGAATGGATTCTCGCCTTGGCGTTGGATTGCAGGATGTCGAGGAGCGCCAGGTCGGTATCGTCTATCTTTGGTTGCATAGTTGGAATATTTCCAACAAATCCTTTTAAACGTTGCTTTTTTTGTAAATAATCCACAAAAAAGTGGGATATATATAAATACGGCTTCGGCTGCGGTAATCCAAGGTGAAACACATGGACGACAGGAAGAAGAAAGCCCGCCTGAGGCTGGTTTCAGGCATTCTGGGTTACACGACAGGTTTCTTCCACATGAACAACTTCACCCAGCTCATGCCCGTCATACTTTCCTCTGTGACCGACCCGCTCGGGCCAGACCCCGGCAGCACGGTCATCAAGAGCGGCGAGATAGAGTATCTCGGGCAGAGGCTGATGCTCACGCAGTCGATGATATTGCACAAGCAAATCGCCATAAAGCACGGGTTGGAGAGGATATTCATAATCTCCCCGAACGTCAGGCTGGAGCATCCGGACCGGAGAACGAGCGGAAAGCACCTCTTTGAGTTCTCCCAGGTGGACTTCGAGATCGCTTATGCGAAGAAGGAGGACGTCTTCAGGCTGATGGAGGAATTTATGTCAGGCGCGGTATCCCATGCCAAGGCGTGCTACGGGGATGAGCTGGAGCTGCTTGGGCGGAAACTGGGTCCGGTAGAGGGCCCGTTCAAGATATATACCACCCACGAGCTCAGGGACAAGCATGGCGAGGACTGGGAGATGGAGGTCTCGCTGAAAAGCAAACAGCCGTTCTGGGTGCTTGACCACAGCCGGGAGTTCTATGACAAGGAGGACCCTGCACGGCCGGGCCACTACCTCAACTACGACCTGATATACCCCGAGGGCTTCTGCGAAGGGCTGTCCGGCGCTGAGAGGGAGCATGAATACGATACAATCATGCGCAAGATAGGCAAGCACGGCCTGGATACCCTGCGCTACAAACCTTACCTGGAGATGGCGAAGGGTGGGCTGACGCCTTCGGCAGGAGGGGGCTTCGGCGTGGAGAGGCTCGCCAGGTACATCTGCGGTGCAAGGCATATCGGGGATGTCCAGCTGTTCAGGAGGGTGCCGGGCGAACCGGTAATAGTCTGATTTTTTTTCTTTTTCTCTTACTTACCTTATTTTGAGGGCATAGGGCAGTAATAAAAACACGAAATAACAAACCAGTTTCAGCATTGCAGGGATGTAGTCGATCGGCATTGTCATGGACGGCGTTCCGTCCATGAACATGCTCGTGATCGAATCGTCGATGTACAAGTCGCAAAGCGACTTGTATCATCCAAGTCCAAAGGACTTGGAGATCACGACATCCGATCGCCAATCCCCTGCTACTGTGTGGCAGATGTTTTCACGCAGGGATGACAGAGCCCGGTCAATGCGCCTTTTACCAAAAGGCGCCCCAAAAGGGGCAGTTAAATGGCGTGACCAAATGTGCGGCGCTTAGGACGCCGTGGCTTAGTGCCTGCGAAGGTTCAAATCCTTCTCCCTGCAATTGTTCTTTTTAGGAAACAACAAAGAACGGCGCTCCGTTCTTTGTGCCCCATTGTTCGAAACGTCGAACAATAGGGAAGAACCAAAAACCGGTTATAAGCGCTCGCCGTGAACAGGTTTTAGGAAAAAAGAGAGGCCTGGGCAGTCCGCTGTCCAGGCGCATCATTTGTGCTTCTTGTAATGGTGCGCTGGGGGCCAGCCACTCATATCCTGACAACGGCATCGGGCTTGCTGCGGTCCATGACATATACCCCATAGCTGCCCGGAGTTGCAGGATGGAAGGTCAGGATGCCATACTTGTTGCTGCGTCCTGACAGGACGTCTTTCTTGTTCAGGCGCAGCGTGACCAGGATGTTCTTCACGGACTTGCCGGACTTCCTGTCCAGCACCTTTATCTCCAGCGGCTTACCCGCGGTAGGCGTCTTGGTGACCACCACTGCATAGACATTCTTTTTCCTCTTCCAGAGCAACAGGAGCAGGAGGAGTGCCAGGAGCACAGCAATGCCAGCGCAGATGCGCTCGTCTATCAGGGCCCATATATTCTCCTGTGAGGGTGGTGTGCCGAACGGCTTGGCAAACAGGGCCACGGAACGTACAGGCTGGCCGGCCTGGACCACCGCGACAGTGTACTCGCCTTCCTGCTCAAGCACCAGATCGAACCGACCGTTCTGATCTGTCTTCACTGCTATGACGCTGGCGTCAGGGCGCACCACGCGCAAATCGCATAGGGAGCAGGGCTCATTGCCTATCGTGACATTGCAGGTCTGCGTGCTGCCGACAAAGCCCTCTGCCGGGCAGGATATGCGGACCACGGCGCAGGCGTTATCCGTGCACAGATAGCCCTGTGGACAGGACGGGCAATCAGGCGTGTCTCCGCATTCGTAGGTGCTCCAGATGTGGTTGTGCGCGAATCCGCATTCGCCCTGGACCGGCTCGCAATTCCCTCCTGTCTTGCCAGCTTCGATAGCGCAGTATTCGGAGGCATCGCAGTCTGCATCTGCATAGCACTCGAAGACTTCCATGCATGTGTTATCCTGGCAGACGCTGCCTTCCGGACAGTCAGTGTCAGTGCAGCATTCGTAGGAGATGCATGCATGGTCCTGCACAGAGCCGCAGTCACATTGCACTTCAACGCATTCCCCTGTATCGCTGCACATTTCAGTCTGATCGCAGTCACTATCGCCGACGCATTCAGGCGCTTCGCATTCCTCGCATGAGACGGTGTCCGCTCTTATGTATTCGGTCTCATAGCCACTCTTGCTGACCCTGACGACGACATCGTACATGCCGCAGCCTTCGAATGCGATTTGGCCGCTGGAGTTCGTGGTACCGATGGAATCGCCGTTGACCACAACCTTCGCCCCGGGCAATGGCAACTTCTTGCTCGTCACGGTCACAATATTGCCGTCGCATGTTGAGCTGAACGACAGCGATAACGGCAGCTTCTCCTCTTCCTCGTGTTCGCTCGGCCGCTTGACGGCTGGGAAGGTCGCTGAATCGTTGTCGCTCACGTTGGCTCCATTGGGCGGAACACCGGTGACCATGACATTGTTCGTATAGGTGCCGGTGGCATTGGCGCTCACGTTGTAGTTGATGATGATGGAGCCGCCGACCGGTAGTGGGAGGCCTTCCCAAGTGACTACCTGGCCTACGTAAGAGGTCTCAGGAACGTCGGAACCGTTGTAGGACACATTCATAGGAAGGGTGTCCATCACAGTCACGTTGAGGTCCACCTCCCCGTTATTGGTTATGTTGAGGGTGAATGTGATGTTGGTGTTCACCCAGACAGAATTCTTGGACACTGTCTTGAGGACACCTATGCCTGACGAATTGATGCCGACATTGGCGGTGTCTGAATCATTGACAGGGTCGCCGTTCTCCGGGAATCCCACAACATCCACATAGTTATAATATGTGCCTGGAGCGGTTGCGGTGGCATTGAACAGGATGACTGTGACCTGGCCTGGCGCTATGGGGCCTGGGATGGTCCAGTTGATTGACCTGTTATCATCGCTGACAGAGTCCCAGGCAGTATCAGACGTGTAGTTGAACAGAAGGCCATCGCCAAGGGTGTCCATCACCAGGATGGAGCTGAAGTTGACCTCACCGGTGTTGTTGACGGTTATCTGCCATGTCACGAAGCCGCCAGGGGAGATGGGTATGATCGGGGTAATGTGCGCTTTCAGCACGCCGACTTCGGCATAGTAGACTGTGGCATTAGCCAGGGATTCTGCCATGACATTGTCGCCGTTGGGCGGCTGGGCTGTGACGGTGACATTGTTGGTCAGGTTGACTATCCTGTTGGTGTCATCGACGATGCCTGCGTCAACCGTTGCATTGAAGAGATATTCAAGGCTTGAGCCGGCATCCAGGTCTGTGAACTGCCATGTCGGGCCTGCCGAGTCGTTGTCTGGGAATGCTGATGCGAATGTCAGACCATATGGAAGCACGTCGGTCACTGTACCATCCAGTGAGACATTGCCTGTGTTGGTCACGGTTATGTTGAATTCCACTGTGCCTCCTGGAGAGGGTTGGATGGCAGTCTGATCAATCTTCAGAACTGAGACGTTCGCAAGGCAGACAGGGACGTCCATGGCAAATGTCGCATTGACAGGGTCTCCGTTGGGCGGTACGCCGTTCACTAAGATACTGTTGGTGACGTTCTGACATTCAGTCGGGTAATAGTCCACTGTGGCGTTCAGCAGTATCAGCCTTGTCTGTCCTGGCAGCACGTCCAGCAGGGTCCAGTTGACATACGGAGGTGATGAGGTGGCTGTCTCATTGGATGTATTGTAGAGCAGCAGCCCTGGCAGGGTGTCATTGACAGTGACGTTCAGGGTCACGTTGCCGTTGTTGGTCACATTTATGAGGTATTGGACCATGCCCCCCTGGGATGCTATGTCTGCTGTCATGTTGACCTTCAGTGTTGTGACGTTCGCAAGGCAGACAGGGACATCGAGGCTTGCCATTGCAGTGACATTGTCACCGTTGGGCGGCTTTCCGGTCACGTTGATGAGGTTGGTGACGTTCTGGCACTGGGTCGGGTAGTAGTCAACCGTTGCGTTCAGCAGGATGGTCCTCGTCTCCCCTGGTGTCATGCTGAGCAGGCTCCAGATGACGGTCTGGCCGTCCGATGATGTGCCTCCAAGGGTTGAGGCGTTGTAGGTCAGCAGTGCTGGCAGCGTGTCGTTGGCAGTGACGTTCAATGTGACATTTCCGTTGTTGGTCACATTTATCAGGTACTGGACCATGCCTCCCTGGGATGCTATGTCTGCTGTCATGTTGACCTTCAGTGTTGTGACGTTCGCAAGGCAGACAGGGACGTCCATGGAAACTGATGCATTGACATCGTCACCGTTCGGCGGTACGCCGTTCACGAAGACAGAGTTGGTAACGTTCTCGCATTCAGTTGGATAGTAGTCCACTGTGGCGTTCAGCAGGATGGTCCTTGTCTCTCCTGGCAGCATGCTCAGCAGAGTCCAGTTGACGTTAGGATCTGCCCATGTGGCTGTCACGTTGGATGCGTTGTATGTCAGCAGCCCTGGCAGGGTGTCGTTGACAGTGACGTTCAGGGTCACGTTGCCGCTGTTGGTCACGTTTATGAGGTACTGCACCATGCCTCCCTGGGATGCTATCTGGGCGGTCATGTTGACCTTCAGCGTTGTGACGTTGGCGTAGTAGATCGTCACGTTTGCCCTGCTTTCTGCAGTGACATTGTCGCCGTTCGGCGGCTGGGCCGTGACATTGACGTAGTTGGTCAGGTTGACTAGCCTGTTGGTCTCATTGACGACGCCTGCATCCACGCTGGCATTGATATAAGTGACATTGGTGGCGCCTGGAGCAAGGTTTGTGATTGCCCATACAGGGCCTACGGATGAGTTGGCAGGCACTGATGAATTGAAGGTCAGGCCCGTAGGTAGCACATCCGCCAGTGTGACGTTGAGGCTCACATTGCCTGTGTTTGTGACCGTTATGTTGAACTGGACGATACCGCCTGGAGATGGCTGGAATGCCGTCTGGTCAAGCGCTATAGAGGGGTTCCGGAAGAACGCGACGCTGTAGCATTCGGCTGCCGTGCTCCCTGTATTATTGGTCGTGCTATTGGTGCCATCATTCGTGTAGCCGGTGCCATCGAAGCTGAAGGTTCCCAGGCCAAACGTGCTAGCTGGCGTGCCCCTGAAGCTGAGCCTCGCACCAAGGATATTCATGGTGTCGGGATCGACAGGATTCCTATATAACGTGATGAAACGAGCTGGATTTACAAAGGTTGAAATGTTTGAGGTAGCCCCATTGCATTGTGGCGAACAGGCCCTCTGGAACATTATTGTGTCAGCGGAGGTGTTGTCATCCCACACCAGTCTGCCTGTGGAACCTGTGAGTTCCCATTCGAAATCCACTGGCCTGACATCACCAACTTGGGATTGGGCGAGATTAGTCTCTATGTTGCTCGTGACGGCCCATGTGCTGCCGCCCCAGTAAGCGGTGTGAAGGTCGAAGGCGCTGTCAGCTATGACTGCCTGTAGGTCATCGGTGACCGGATCTGCTTTCAGGTTGAGCCAGGATACGTCGTCACCATCAGCACCGTTGCTGTCGAATGCGCTCACTGCGGACCAGGAAGTGCCGTTCCAGTACCTGTAGGCGACTGCGCCGCTTGTACCGTTGCCGGCAATCACCATTCCCTTGGTCCCATCCGCAGAATATCTGACAGCCAATGCCTCATCGTCGCTGGTCGCTGTCGCCCCACTGGCTATCTCTGCCTGGTTGCCCCAGGCGTTGCCGTTCCAGACCCAGGCGTTAGTGTCGTCATTGGCGCTCTCATATCCAACCAGGATCAATTCTTCGCTGCCTGCCGTTGGATCCCTGGCAAGCCTCACCCAGGCGTAAGTGTTTATGGTGGTATGCCCTGAGTCATCGATATACTGCTCGGTGATGCCGCTGAAATTCGTGTTCGCAGCAGGCAGGACCTTGTATGCCAGGTTTCTTGAACCGTTGGTGGTTGAGAAGTTGCTGTAGACAACAATGGCATCTCCGGTTGAGGCCTCAAATTCTACGTCAAATCTTCTCTCGGAATTGGCACTGATGCGGCCGGTGTTGTTCGTTACCTGCCAGGAT
>Ga0315275_10000434_pt1 | contig 34261 bp, 20 predicted proteins | sample YL17G03_0_MG_FD_205557 | JGI IMG/M metagenome (GOLD analysis project Ga0315275, IMG submission 205557) | Sediment microbial communities from Yellowstone Lake, YNP, Wyoming, USA - YL17G03_0 | ecosystem: Environmental > Aquatic > Freshwater > Lake > Sediment | place: USA: Wyoming | collected...
GGCGCGCAATACCTACGACAAGGCGCCAAACGATCCCTTTCGCGACTGGTTCAAGATGCCGACTTGGGTCGACGAGCTGATCGCCAAGGGTGCACTGGGTCAAAAGTCCAACAGCACTGGCTTCTACAAAAAAGACAAAGACGCCAAAGGCAACACCGTCATCCTCGCCTACCGGCCCGAGACCAAGTCCTATGTACCGCAAGAGGTCAAGGAATTCCCCTGGGAGGCGGAGGCGAATAAAGAACGCGATACCGTCAAACGCATCAAGTTTATCTTGAGCCAGAAAGACGCCGGGGCGCAGTTCGTCTGGGCCTCTATCCGCGATGTGTTTAGCTACGCGGCGCTGCTGCTTGAGGACATCGCCGGCGGCTTGCCACAGCCTGTTGACGATGCGATCCGTTGGGGCTTCAATTGGGAGATCGGCCCGTTTGAACTCTGGCAAGCATTGGGCTACGACGAGGTGTTGCAGCGCATGCAAGCGGACAAGGCCAAGTTGCCTGGCTGGGCTAAACCCGGCGTGAAGTTCTACGAACCGACGCCAAACAGCAAAGAATGGAGCGCCAGCGGCGGCGCGACCAAGCAGATTCAGGCGACTGGAACGCAGACCAAACTGGTCTCAATTCCAAAACCAGATTATGTTTACACGTTGCCGTCGTTTGAAAACAAGGACGATAAGCGCGTCGTCTTGTCCAACCGCAGTGCCAGCCTGGTCGATATCGGCGACGGCGTCGCCTGCTTGGTGTTCCACTCGAAGATGAACAGCATCGACGAGCACATCATCGAGATGCTGCAAAAAGCCGCGCTGAAAGTCGGTCAGAGCTTTGACGCGCTGGTCATCGGCAACGATGCGCCGAACTTCTCCGCCGGCGCCAACATCAAGATGATCTTAAGCGCCATCCAAACGCAAAAGTGGAGCGACATCGACACCTTTTTGCGCGGCTTCCAAGGCGCCCTACAACTGCTGAAATTCGCCGCCTTTCCGACCGTCTCGTGTCCCGCTGGGCTGGCTCTGGGCGGCGGCTGCGAAGTCACGCTACACACCACGCTGCGTGTCGCTGCAGGCGAAACCTACGCTGGCTTGGTCGAAATGGGCGTCGGCCTCATCCCCGCCGGCGGCGGTACGAAAGAGCTCGCGCTGCGCGCCTACGAGGCCGCTAACCAGGGCGACAAGGCCGATCCGGTGCCCTTCCTCCAGCGTGCCTTTCAGCTGATCGGTATGGCTCGGGTGTCCAGCTCGGCGCATGAAGCCGTCGAGATGGGCCTTTACCCGCAGACCACTCAGATTTCCTTGTCGCGCGAGCATATCGTCCACCGGGCGAAACGTGCTGCCTTGACCTTAGTCGCCGATGGTTATGTGCCGAAGACCCCTGCCCTAGCGATTAAAGTCGCTGGCGATCCCGGCATCCAGACCTTCAAAATGGCCTTGTATAATATGGTCCAAGGTCGCGCCATCTCGGCCTACGATGCGGTCATCGCCGAGAAGGTCGTGACCGTCCTCTGCGGCGGCGAGGTGGACTCCGGCACTGCGGTGAGCGAGCAGTACTTCCTCGATCTCGAGCGCCGCGTGTTTATCGAGCTATGCCAACAAAAACCGACTGCCGACCGGATCGAGCATATGCTGACGACCGGCAAACCACTGCGCAATTAATCAACCGACCGGAGGAGTTCCTATGCCAGCCGCATATATCGTATCCCCGCTGCGTACCCCCGTCGGCAAAGCCTTCAAGGGTGGGTTGCGCACCAAGAGACCAGATGACTTTTGTGCCGATGTGATCCGAGCCGTGGTCAAACAAAGTGGTGTTGATCCGGCCTTGATCGAAGACGTGATTTTAGGTTGCGCCATGCCCGAGGGTGACCAGGGCATGAACGTCGCACGCTTTGCCCTGCTCCTCGCCGGGCTGCCTGAGCGCGTCCCAGGAGTCACGGTCAACCGCTTCTGCTCGTCGGGCCTGCAGACCATCGGCATGGCCGCCGCTGCGGTCAAAGCCGGCGACATGGACTGCGTGTTGGCCGGTGGCACGGAGTCGATGACGATGGTGCCGATGATGGGGTTCAAACCCGTCGGCAGCCGCACCATCAATGACATCCATCCCGACTTCTACCTCGGCATGGGCATGACGGCCGAAAACGTCGCCAAAGAGTACAAGATCAGCCGCGAAGATCAGGACCGTTTTTCCTACGAGTCCAATATCAAAGCCGCGGCCGCGATCGAACAGGGCCTATTCAAGGCCGAGACCGTCGCCATCGACACCAGCTTTCGCAGCCCTGGCGCGAACGGCGCGGTGAAGATCGACCAAGCGACCTTTAGCGTCGACGATGGCCCGCGCGCTGACACGACGGTGGAAGTCCTCGGCAAGCTGCGCCCCGCTTTTCTTGCGGGTGGCTCGGTCACCGCGGGTAACAGCTCGCAGATGTCCGACGGTGCGGCGATGGCCTTGGTTTGCTCCGAAGCCTTCGTCAAAAAGCACAACCTACAGCCGATGGCCCGCCTGCTGAGCTTTGCCGTGGCTGGCGTGCCGCCGCGGATCATGGGCATCGGCCCCGTCGAGGCGATTCCTCTGGCACTGAAGAAGGCCGGCCTCAAGCTCGGCCAGATCGACCGCGTCGAGCTCAACGAAGCCTTTGCCTCACAGGCCCTGGCTGTCTTGCGTACGCTGCAGATCGATCCGACCAAAGTCAACAAAACCGGCGGTGCGATTGCGCTTGGTCACCCGCTCGGGGCGACCGGCGCCAAGCTGACCGCCACGCTGCTGCACGGCATGCGCCGCGACAAAGAGAAGTACGGCGTCGTGTCCATGTGCATCGGGACCGGCATGGGTGCGGCTGGGGTGTTCGAGCTACTCTAAACGGATCGGACAGAGTCGGGATGGTGTGCTTCTTATGCCCTCGGTGGTGATTCGCTTCAAGGATCAGATACAGCGCTTAACGGTACGCAGAGGGCTTGGCTTTCAGGCCCTCTGCGCCGAGCATGAGACGCCGATCGAGTTTGATTGCCGCGAGGCGGATTGTGGCATCTGCATCATGCATGTCGTCAAGGGCATGGAGCACTTGAGTCCGGCGGTGGGCGAGGAGAAGGATTTTCTCAAAGCGATGCACGCCGACGCGGATGAGCGTTTGGCGTGCCAGTGTCGAATTATGGGTGATGTCGAGGTGGTCGTCGACGAAGCCTAAGGCTGCGCCGCGTGCTGCGGATCTAGCTTGCTATAGGTACGACTAAACTCCACCTCACCATCTTGATCCAAGACATCAAGAGTCGCCGTGCGACCGACGATCGTGAAATGCGAGAAGCCGTAGGTGCTTTCCGCAAACACCGTGCCCTCACCACGCCCCACCGGGCGGATCCGCGCGCCGCCCGAACCAGTGATGATAAAGTTCAGGCCATCTCTTTCGATCACTTGCTTATCGTGGTCATGCCCCGTCAGGTAAAAGTCAACCCCTGCGGCCTTGAGCAGTGGCAGAAGGTGTTCCTTTAGACCATGGTTATCCCCGTGGCTGCCAGAGGAATAGATCGGGTGATGCGCATAAACAATCTTCCAGGGTTTGGCACTGGCCTGTAGGCTCGCCTGCAGCCAGTGTTCTTGATCTTCATCGAAGTCATCCGAGTCGATGCCAAAGAACTGAACATCACCATTGGTGAACGTGTAGTAGCGTCCCGGCATCTTCCAGTGTGAGGACGTCCTCGCGTAGTCCAACTGCGCCTGCGTGTCGCCGTGGTGGTCGTGGTTGCCTAAAACGGGATAGAAATCGAGGTCGAGACCTTGATACGGCTTTTCGAACTTGGTCTTCCATTGGTGATCCTTCGTGCTGGAAACACCGTCGTTGTAAAAGTTGTCGCCAAGCATCAAGACAAAGCCACAGGCGCCGTCATGGTGATGGCAGTAGTGATCAAGCCCAGCCGCAACATCATACTGATGCTCATCACCGCTTCCGGCGTCGCCAAAGAAGACAAAGCGACTTGCAGCGCCAGGGCGGTCGAGTGCCTCGCTGCTAGCGATGAGCGCAGCTCGCGACCATACCATGGTCGGAGCAGCAACGACCGGGCGCCAAAATTCCAACGTCGGTAGCTCGGCACTGGCCCGAAGGCGCAGCGGCTTTGCACCGGTGGTGATATCTGGTCGGTAATCGGCCAAAAGCTCGCCGTCACGGCTGAGGCTCAGATCCAGGACTGCGGGAGCCAGACGGTCGCCCTCGCCATCTAGACTTAAGAAAGCACGGCGAATGCACTGAGTCAGATCGCCAGCGATTGCCAGCATCTCCGCAGTGCGACAATGGCTCCAGTCTAAATGCAGCGTGCCAGATTGACTCCATGCGTCGAGGTCGACCTGACTGGACGGGGCCGTTAATTTAAAGACCTCGCGACCATGGTCTTTGACAGTGACGTTCAGGACCTGCTCGCCGATGCTATTTTGCGTCCAAGTCTCAAAGTGGGTCATTCCCGCTGCCCAGGCCGGGCCTGCCACTAACGCCCAAACCAAGCATAGTCCGTTGGTCCATGTCATCAGATCGCTCCTTAAATCGATACGGTTTGCGAGTGATATCGGCCTCACCATAGGGGCATGAGCGACCCACCGCAAGCCGCGGCCCTACCTCCAAACATAGTTTAACCATAGATTAACAAGATATTTTTGCTAAATCCGCAAGCACCACGAGCTCCCCGGTCATCCTGTCGGTCTCAGCCCAGGCCTAAAGTCCTGGAGCCATAAGCCGATCGCACTCAGCAGAGGACTGCCGGAGGGTGAATGCAGGAATTTGATTACCTTATCATCGGTTCGGGATTTGGCGGTAGTGTCGCCGCGCTACGCCTTGCAGAAAAGGGCTACCGCGTCGCGGTCATCGAAGCCGGCAGCGCCTTTCGCGACCAAGACTTTGCCAAAACCAACTGGAACCTACGCCGCTTTATCTTTGCGCCGTGGCTCGGTCTGCGCGGGATCATGCGCATCAACTTCTTTCGCGGCGTATCCATCCTATCTGGTGCTGGGGTCGGAGGCGGCAGCCTAGTCTACGCCAACACCCTCATCAAGCCTCGGCTTGGCGCATTGCGCGGCCCCTCATGGCCACGCCTAAGCGCCGTATCGGACTGGGCCGAAGCGCTCGCGGCGCACTACCAGACCGCTCGCCGCATGCTCGGCGTGACCCCGGCGCCCGTGCACTTTCCCGCCGATCAACTGCTCAAGGAGACAGCCACGGCACTGGGCTACGGCGACACCTTTAGCCCCGTCGATGTCGGCGTCTATTTTGGCAAACCAGGTCAAACCGCCGCAGATCCTTACTTTGGTGGCGAAGGACCGGAGCGCTCCGGCTGCACCCTGTGCGGTGGGTGCATGGTCGGGTGTCGCAACAACGCCAAGAACACCCTCGTCAAAAACTACCTCTATTTTGCAGCAAAAAGGGGCGCGACGATCCAAGCCGATAGCGAAGTGATCGACGTGCGACCATTGCCGGACGGTCGTTACCAGGTCGTCATCAAACGGCCAGGGGGCTTTTGGTCGTCCCGTCGCCACATCGCTGCGAAGCAGGTGATCTTCGCTGCCGGGGTGCTCGGGACGGTGAAGCTTCTGCTGCATTGCCGCGACGTCGCCAAAACCCTGCCGAAACTATCGCCAACCCTCGGCCACGGTGTTCGCACCAACAGCGAGTCGATCCTTGGTGTTCGCATTCCGTCGCCGCGAGTGCCGATGTCGGGCGGCATTGCCATCGCTGCTGGAGTGCATCCGGATGACCACACCAGTATCGAGGCGGTGAGATATCCTGCGGGCTCGGATGCGATGGGCCTATTGGTGATGCCGCTGGCAGGCGGTCGAACCCCCCTAGAGCGGCTGCTCCGTGTGGCTTTATATACCCTGACCCATCCCCTAGTGGTATGTCGCAGCTGGTTCCCGCGCGGCTTTGCCGTCGAATCCGTGATCATCCTAGTGATGCAGTCACTGGATAGCACGATGCGCTTTCGGCTAAAACGCAGCCTACCCTGGCCCTTTCACAAAGTCCTGAGCGGTGATTTTGTCGGCACCGCACGGCCTCCCGTGCTGATACCGCAGGGCGTCGCCTTCGTCGAAAAGCTCGCAGCGACGACCGGCGGAATCGCCGCCTCATCGTCCAGCGAAGTCGTGGGCGTCCCTTTGACCGCGCATATCTTGGGCGGTTGTCCGATGGGCGAAACCGCGGCGGACGGAGTCATCGACCATGCTCACCGCATCCATCATTATCCCGGACTTTTCGTCCTCGGTGGCGCGTCGGTACCGGCAAACCTCGGCGTCAATCCGAGCCTGACGATTACAGCGATGGCCGAGCGCGCCATGACCTTTATTCCACCGGCCAAAAGCAGCGGCGCCTAACCGGCTTTGACCTTCGCCAGCGCAACAGCGCCGACGCAACCTCTCGCTACAGCCACACATCTCGTGGGTTGGGTTCAGGACTTTTATCAATAAATTCAGACCTATGCGGATCCCGGCTAAAGTTTTTGCCGGAAATTCCGATACAACCGAACCAGTCGCGCACATTCAAAGTATTGAGATGCAAAAATGCCAACATTTACATATGCCATGATCGTCCTTGTCGTACTGGGATCATCTGCCTGCAACGGCGATCGCTCGTCCGATTTTTCAGCCGCTAGTGCTTATAATGTGAACTCTGATCCGATCGTAAATGTCATGGCAGAGTCCGAAAAAACTCCGCAAGGAACGCAAGAACTACGGCAAAAACTTACGATCGCTGCGTCCAAACCCGCGTCCTACCTGGTTGACAAAATCAGGCAGCTGCCATTCGGACCGGCAATTTTTTCCGATCATTTCATCTCTAAATACAAAAATACTTTGGCGACCGTCTCAATTGCTGGCCTTTACAACGTAAACCCAAATCATATTATATTTACAAAAAACGGAAGATCTGACTTTATTCGGCTAGCTGTTCGATTCGATACCAAGGAGCTCCCGCAGCCAGACACGCATTTGCAGCTACTAGATTTCCAAGCTCCCGGCGTTTCATCCGACTGTAACCAGATCCAAAAGGATTGGGAAGATTCTTCCGGCATCACGAAGCAAGTGGAGATTCTCGATGGTACATGCAACTTTAGCTGTGCATACGCATCGACATTCGCGGGTCAGATAGGTGGTATCAATACTCAGATGGGCGGCCCGGCCTCAGGAGGAGCTTTGAAAGCAGCTGCTGTCCAAGGAAAATTCTTGGTAATGATGAAAGCCAATCATTGCGGTGCGTCTGACAGTAACTGCTTTTCAACTTCCTCTGGTCAATTGGGTGGTGTCACAGGCGATGACTGTAACGGTAACGTCACAACGCACAAAAACAAGAGAATATGTGCTCGCTTAGGCAGCCAAGGGTCCATCTATCATAGTGTTAACTCCGAAAACAAATCGCTTTACTGCCGTTGCAATGGCGATAAATGTGCGCCAGGCACCTGAGTCAGGCTGCAAAACCTAAATGGTCAACGGTGCCTCCCCGGTCAGGCGGCCCTCAACTCAGCCGCAATTCCCGCTAGGCGAGAACCGCGCAGTCCGTGATGAGTCGGCGCCGGAGCAGTGCGCCGACGCCTTGTACGTGGTGCACTTTGGCCCAGCCCACAATCAGCTCGGAGCGGGGCGCTCCATCACCCACTGGGCCAATTAGGTTCAAATTTTAACAAACTTGACAACTAAACATCATTTATCGATAACACCACGTCACACCTGCCCTTGACCGCAAAAGGAGTCACCCTTGAACCTACGTCCGTCGCTAAGCTCGCGCGTTTTGACGATATCGGCCCTTGCGCTAACGACCCTGATCGCACCGACCACGCTCAAAGCGACATCTAACAAGACGCCTTTGGTCCACGTCATCATGACCGTCGACTGGGAAGGGCGAAACCTAAGCCCGACCAACATCGCTGCGATGCAGCAGCTGCGCCAAGACTATCCAACACTGCCCATCCTCCACTACCTCAATGCCGCCTATTACTTTAAGAGCGGTGCCAACGCCGAGCAGACGACCGACACCATCCACAGCACCCTGCTACCGATCGACCAGCTGGGGCTGCACATTCACGGCTGGCAGTCTTTGTTTACCGCCGCCGGCGTCACCTTTCGCAATCAGCCAAATTGGAATCCCGGTGGCAAGCCCCTGACCGACGCAGAATGCGCCTCGGACTGCGGCCACTCCATTCCGATCCGAGCCTACAGCGAGGCTGAGTTGAGCCAGGTGATCAAGTTCTCGATCGACACCTTATCGTCGCACGGTTTTGGTCGCGCCCAACACTTTCGCACCGGTGGCTGGATGCTCAGTCAGAGAGTCAGCAATGCGCTCACCGCCAATGGCATCGTCAGCGACAGCTCAGCGGTTCCTGCCGAGTTTCTGCACGCTAGACTCTACAACTACCCGCTCTATCAATGGGCGGTCCAAACCTGGACTGGCATCACCCAAACCAGTCAGCCCTACCTGCTGAACACGAAACACGGCGCACTCCTCGAAGTACCCGATAACGGTTGCCTGGCTGACTATATGAGCGGAGCGCAGATGCTCACCGTTCTCAGGGCTAACCTGGCCGAGGCTCAGGCCAGTGGCGAAGAGCGCATCGTCGTCGTCGGCTTCCATCAAGAGACGGCAGCCGATTGGTTACCGCACATTCGCGACTTCTTAAGCGGCGCCTTTGCCCTCAATGCCAACGGCCAAGTGGTGAGCTTTGGCGCGATGCCGACTCAGCTGTAGCAGCGGCGTGGCCTTTTGCATAGGATGGCCTGAGTCCAGACACTCTGAGGCCAGCCGCTGTTATGACGCTTCGCATCCTCGTCGCACCCGATTCGTTTAAAGGCAGCCTCAGCTCACCGCAGGTGTGTCAGGCCATGGAGACTGGTATCAGAGCCGTAGTGCCCGATGCCACGGTCCACTGCTTCCCCATGGCCGACGGCGGTGAAGGGACGATGGAGGCGGTGGTCAGCGCTTGGCAGGGTCGGCGCTGCGCCGTCACCGTCACTGGGCCCATGGGGCTGCCAACACCTGCCGCGTTTGGTCTATCCGGCGATGGTATGACCGCGGTCCTCGACATGGCCAGCGCGTCTGGATTGACTCTGGTCGCACCAGCGGAGCAGCGTCCGTTACTAGCGAGCAGCTTCGGCACGGGTGAGCTGCTCGCTGCGGCGCTGGATTCGGGCGCCGAACATATCATCATGGGTATCGGCGGCAGCGCGACCAATGACGGTGGCGCGGGCATGCTGCAAGCACTTGGTTATCGCCTGTTGGATAGGGAGGGGCGGGACATACCGCGTGGTGCCTTTGGCCTGACACAGCTGACGCGTATCGAAACGCATGAGGTGCACCCACGGCTAAAGGCCGTGACGCTTGCGGTGGCCTGCGATGTGGTGAATCCCCTGCTTGGCATGAACGGCGCGAGCTTCGTCTTTGGGCCGCAAAAGGGCGCAGGTACCGAGGTGATCCCAGTTTTGGAAGCAGCCTTGGCGCACTTTGCATCGGTGGTAGAGCAACATCTCGGCAAGGTGTTTCGTCATGAACCAGGCGCCGGAGCCGCGGGTGGTTTGGGCTTTAGCCTGCTCAGTTTGCTCAACGCGCGACTACAAAGCGGTTTTGATTTAGTCGCGTCGATCACCGGCTTTGACACCGCGGTGCGGACTGGATCCTACCGGTGGTTACTCACGGGAGAGGGACAGGTCGATACGCAGAGCCAACAGGGCAAACTGCTCAGTCGCATCGGTAGGCTGGCGCTTGAGACGAAGACTCCTGTGATTGCCTTTGTCGGGGCTATCGTGGGTGACGCTCATGCCCTCGCGCTACCTGGGGTGGACCACATCTTTCCGATTGTGCCGGGGCCTTGCTCACTCGGTGTGGCGATGGAGCAGGCGGGAGCTTTTTTGACGGCGGCAGTGACGCGCGTCATGAAGTTGGCCGGCTTGGCGTAGACCATGGCCGACTCTGATTCGATCTTGGCCTTCTCGGCAACTGATCCTGCTGGCCTCAATAAGTTACTCACTATGGTGGTGGAGAGTTGCGCAGTCGCTGCTAGCAGTGCCGCTACTGCCCAATAGCAATCAGGCTCACATAGATGGCGAATGGACCAAGGCAGGTCGGCGCCTCTTTGGGATTGACGAAACTGTTGGGGTTGCTGCTGGCTTGGTATAGAACCAGCTCGGTAACATAAGCGGTGACGCACTTCGCTTCGCGCCACATGCAACCTGTCGTACTAATTATTGTATTTAGCCTGACTCAAGAAGTCTCCTAAATATACCGAGGACCCAGTGGTAGCTCCGTTGCCGCAGGGAGGTTGGAGATGTTTAAGACGCTAAGGGCCGACCGGATACTCGGCGCTGCTATTGCTAGCATCATGTTTTACGCCTGCAGTTCGCAGACGCCGGCCAACCAGCGTCAGACCCCGACGATCAAAACAGCGAGTTTGCCGGCGCAGTTCGCCAGCACATCGGATGCCTCGGCGGTAGCGTCTGCAAACAGCACAGCCAAACCGGCTTCAACGACGGGGACGCCCCAATCAGCGACCGTCACAAGTGCCACGTCAACAGGGAGCGGCTCGAGCGTCGCGTTAGCGACTGCGCCGACGCCAGTGGTCGGCGTCCCGCAAGCCTCGCCGGCTGCAGCGGGCTCCAGTCCGAGCACTAGTTCAAGCACAGGGACGCTTTCAAACCTCACGAATATACCTGTGAGAGTACACCCGGTCGTCACCTGTCAATACAATAAGAAAAATTATAACGTGGGAGACTCGTTTGACTCGTCTGATGGTTGCAACAGATGCGGCTGTCAGGATGGAGGACAGGTGGTCTGCTCGGCAAGGGCTTGCCTAGCGCCACCGCCAGCCTCCTCAGGACACACCGTTGGTATGTGGTATTCGGCTTGGTACACCGTAAATGCACCGACGTCGCCGCAAAATCTTTGGACCGACTGGTCGATTCCCTATGTCCCACGCGTCCTGGATCAGTTCCGGGTATACGACTCCGGAGAAACAGCTGTCATCGACGAACACATCCAGATGCTGACCAACGCTGGAGTGGATTTCATCATTCTCGATCTGACCAATCATATCGGCACCGGCTTCATTCTCCAACGGGCGCAAGCTATATGCAGCCGCATTATGCAATGGAACAGTACCCACCCGACTAAGATGCTTAAGTATGCCGTCGCTATAGGAGCAACTCAGTGGTCCGGGGATCCCGCGGACATAGAGACCGAAGCAGGCAATACATTGAGCTGGTTCGTCCAAACCTACGGGGTCAACAACTACTTTCAATGGGCTGGTAAACCCCTACTGGTTGCTAATGATCAGGGTGTGCGGGCGAAATGGAACGCGCTGACGCCGAAGCCCAACAGCGACAACTTCACGTTCAAATGGTGGAACGGCACAGTCACATCAAGCAGTATACCGGTGACAGAATACGGCAACTATGTGGGCTGGGCTTTCACTAGCGGAGCGCTTCCAAGCAGTGAGGCCATGATGGTGCTGCCGGGCTGGAACAATATGAAAGGCGCTTCACCCATTGACCGATATCTCGGTGGCGTCGAAGGTGGCTTCTATCAAACCCAGGGGTGGAACATTGTTCTCGCCAATAATCCAAAACTGGTGGTGATCAACTCGTTCAATGAATATGCCGAAAACACCGCCATTGCACCCGCGAAGACCGATAACCTAGCCAATACTGCGGGAACAAACAAGTGGAGTGCCCCGGACTTTTATTGGAATCTGACACAGCAATTTATTGCCCAATACAGGTCGTTGCCGACTGATGCCATCAATAACAACCCTATGCACATCGTGGCCGGAAACTACGGGGTCAATGGTAGTATCTATTATTCAAATGGCAGTTCCATTTGCTCGATTCCCTTTATCGAATTGTATCAAGCCATGGGTAGTCCGGCCTTCATCCCGCTTTACGCCGTACCCACGCTAACTAACAGTGGGGGGTGCAATTATCCGCCAGGAAATTTCCGGGTCGGGACGGCCATCTACTATTCCAATGGCTCGCAGTATTGCCATATGAATAGCATTCCTCAAAATTGGACGCAGTTTCCGGCCTTGCCTTCGAACATGCCATTTAACGGCGACTGCTGAATCGCAGGGTCTGTTTATCTCCGCCAATAGCGCCAACAGCGACCACGATATCGTCGAGGAGGTGGGCCAATTCGCGATGTCAAGCGAGAACTTGTTTTAAGGTGCCGAGTTGTTATACCTACAACTCGGCTAAAAGCCGCAAGCCTTCAAGCCACGGAAGAGCAGTGACGGGGCCGAGCGTAAAAGCCCGTGGCGTGGTGCAAAAGCAGTACTGTGGAACTCCAGGATACTCGGCGGCAAACAATGCCATACTCGTCAAATCTTCTGCTGCCGGTTGGCTGCTTGACTTGATTTCGATCGCCAGTAAAGGCTTGGAGTTAGTGCGTGACACAATGACATCGACTTCGTGGCCATCTTTATCGCGCCAATAGTTGAAGCGCAGTCCCAAGTCAAGATAGTCGCTGCGTCGCAGCATTTCTTGGATCACGAAAGTCTCAAAGAGACGACCAAAACGAAACGACGATTCTTTTAGCTCTGAACGCAGCTCCCCTGTTAAAGCGCCTACCACTCCACAGTCGAAGAAATAAAATTTTGGCGCCTGCAACAACTGCCGCTTGATGGAGTGGGACCATCCATCCAGTCGCATACAAATCAAAGTGTCGACAAGGATACTGAAATAATCCTGAGCAGTTTTAGTCGTTACACCGCACTGACGACCGAGCTTAGAAAAATTGATGGGCTCGCCGTTGAGTTGGGCCGCCAACTCGAGAAAGCGCGCAAATCGATCGACTTGCCGGACCAGAGCTTCCGCTTGAATCTCCTCTCGCAGATAGGTGCTGACGTATGCCTCTAGGGTCGTAATCTCAAATGCCTGGGTATCCAAGTAGATGGCTGGCAGCGTCCCGTAGCGTAAAGCCCGCGAGAGATCGACGTCCAACTCCATCGAACACAGGGGATGCAAGTGGCGGGTCAACGCACGACCGGCGAGTAAGTTAGCGCCACCTCGTTTTAGTTTTCGAGCGCTTGAACCAGTAAGCACGAAAGCCACACGGCCTTTGTAACTTTCGATCAGCGAGTGCACTTCATCGAGTAAAGACGGTAGCTTTTGAACTTCGTCGATGGCCACGAGGGTCAGTGGGTGCGTTGTCTGTTTTAGGTGAGCTCTAAGCTCTGCTCCCAACAGCTCCGGCCGACTCGCATAGCGCTGAAAGGCCTCACCGTGGAGGAGATCGATGCGCAGAAGGCTCGGCCAATCGTGCAAGGAGTCGTCGAGCAGGCAGGTTTTGCCAGTACCACGGGCCCCGAACAAAAAAGCCGATCGCCCTTTCTCTAATATTTTCATGATGTTTTGGGATCGTGTAAGCATGCTCCATATTTATATGATATTTATGGAGTAGCAGTCAAGTGCCGAGGACGGGTGGCAGGCCACGGCCATGGCTGAACCCCGACCCAACCTTTGGCGCACTGTCACGCCCTTGCCGGCGTCACGATCAAAGCCGGCTCACGCCTGGAGCTTGCTGGTAAGCGTCGGTCTGCGGATCCAGCGCCGCCGCTGTCGTCATCTCCTCCAGAGCCTTGTCGTTGCGACCCAACTCACGCCAGCGCAGCCCGATCTGATAGTGCACCACCGCGTTACGCGGTCCGTAGGCGAGTGCCCGTTGCAGCCTCGCGTCGCAGCGACTGAGGTCGCCTAAACGCTTGGCGGCGATCGCGCTATTCACTTCAATATACGACCAGAAGAGCTGGTTGTCGCTTGCACTCGGTAGAAAGCGCGTGCTGTGTTTAGGCCCAAGAGCCTCCCACGGTTGCACCAGCTCGAGGACTTTTTTCGGCTGTGACTCGAGTAGGTAGAGTCGACTGAGATAATAGAGCGGCAAGGTGTGTCCCGCTTCCAACACCAAAGCTGCCCGCAGGCTTTGCTCCGCTGCAATCGACGTGGGATCGGCTGCGATCAGGGCCGCAGCGAGGTTGACCTGACCGTTAAAGCTACGCGGATTGATTGCCACCATGTGACGATAGAACGTCTCATTGCTTGCCCAATAAGCTTGCTCCCGGACCGTAAGCACCAACAGAACCGACAGAACCGACAGAACCGAAAGTAGTAGAAAAGGTGCGCCACGCCAGAACCATGGATACACCTGTGGCCTTGAGTTCACGACTTGCGACTTGCCGTCTCTAGGGATGAGCATCACCCCGAATCCGATAAAACTAAGGTAGGCGTAGTGATCAGCCGGCGTCGAAAAATTCTGATGCAAAAAGGGCATGAGTCCCAGAACAGGAAGCAGGATCACGACGACCACCAAGGTACCGCGCAGAACCCCGAGTGAACCTCGGTACAGCATAAGCATCACAAAGACGACCGGTGGCACCCACGTCCATAGCCATTGACGAGATAAAAACAGAGACTCAGGTGAGCGTCCGTAGTCGGCGCCAAAGGACAGAGGCAGAAATAATTTGTAGCCGTAGAAGGTCAGAGTATCTAAGGCTACAGGCAAGCGAAACCACAACGGTGCGACCCAGTCGAAGGCAAAGTCTACCGCCTGGGATTGACTGAGCCACAAACACGGCAGCGCACCGATCAAGGTCACGGCGGCCAGCCTAAGGCAGCGCCGGTCCATGACCACCGCCACCAGCGGCAGGGTCACGATGCTAGGCTTGGCCAATATCGACAGCCAAAATAGCAGTGCGGCTGTCAGCATCTGCTTAGTCGAGCGACTTTCATGCGCGACATTGAGCGCAGCAAGGCCCAGGCTGGCACCGAAGAGGTCGCGAAAACCTGAGATCCAACTGACGGTACCGGCCTGAATGGGATGGCAGACAAACAGTAGGGCCACCACCAATGATAAGTAGCGTGGCACCCTATATCGCAACAGGAGCAGACAAAATAAAACCCCGTTGATGGCGTGAATGACGACATTGAGCAGATGCAGGCTTTGGACCAGATAGGACGGCGCGACCAAGGCGACCAGCTTCAGCCACATCCCCCATGCGGAGTAGGTAAGCGGAATATAGAGGCCAAAATAGGGCTGCTGCCACACATTGGCCAACTCGGCCCAGCTGCCGGCTTGAAGGTAGGGATTGGCGAAGATATTCTGCGGGTCGTCCCAGCTCAAAGCGGCAAAGCCGATCGTTCGGGCGTAAAGCGCGACAGCCCCAACAAAGATCAAGAAGCATGGGATCAAGGCGACCTTCTTGCTTTGCGCATCGCCCATTAGCATCTGTCCTATACAGGGTCGCTCAAATACCACCGCTAAAGTCTAGGTGGCCTAGCTCCACCTGTCCAATCCGTAGGTTGGGGCTTTGTTGCATAAACCCTGCCCTCCAGCCTTCCCGGCCTCCCAGTTTTTGGGCAGCGGCTTTATTCCGCGCAGTTGGGAGGGCGGGCAGGCTGGAGGGCAGGGTTTATGCAACAAAGTCGTAGGCTGGAAATAAACATATTTGATTGCTAAACTTTATATTCAATTAGGCATGAGGCAGATAGCCTTTTGCATTCCTAAGCGAGCTAACGATGAGCAGACGACCTCTACAAGTCCTGATCCCATGGTTCCTGGCCTTCACCGCACTCCATTGTGCAAAGAGGCTGGAGGTACACGAGCCGGTTAGTGCGTCGGGACTAGCCTCGATATCGGTTGCTAACCCCTCCGGCCTGGAAAAGGTGACCAAGATGGAGGTGACCATCTCGGAAGATAAGCCGAATGGTCAGATCGTTGCCTTCAAAGAATTCCTGGTCGGCGATCAGCCCGGCATGACGGTCGAACATCAGATCACGGTAAAGCCCGGTCCAATCGTCCTCAAGATCAACGGCTACGACAGTGCCGGAACGATCGTCTATAGCACTGATTATTGCCCAGAAAAGTATCTGGGCTCGCTAAAAATGCAACTTATGCCGGGACCAAATAGCATCTCTCCCGTCGTCTGCCATAAAGACCAAAGCAAGGACCCCATCACGCAAGGACCGCTGCCAAAGCAAGGCCCCACACAGCGACCACCACCGCAGGTCTGGACCAGCTTTCAACAAGGCTTTGCGACCAGGTATTGGGATTGCTGCAAGCCGCATTGCGGCTGGCCAACCAATGTCCATGGTAACACCAACCCCGTACGCACCTGCAGCCTTAACAACATCAGCCACCAAACGGACTTTGCGCAGCAGAATGGTTGCGACGGCGGCGACGGCTTCACCTGCTACAATATGGCACCTTGGGTCATCGACGCCCAGCTTGCTTATGGCTTTGCGGCCGTCCCAGCGAGCGGCGATATCTGCGGCAAATGCTATGAGCTGCGCTTTACTGGGGAAGGTCGTGACGGCCCCGATGCTGGCTCGGCAAAGCTTGCGAGCAAGCGGATGATTGTACAGGCCACCAATATTGGCTCAGACGTCGGCAGCGGTCAGTTTGACCTGCTGATCCCGGGCGGCGGCGTCGGGTTGTTCAATGGCTGCAGCAGGCAATGGAACATTCCAGCCTCGGCGCTGGGTGAGCAGTACGGCGGATTTCTGTCGTCTTGCAAGAAGAAGTTGGGATCGAATGCATCACCAGATGCCTACAAGGACTGCGTTAGAAGCAGCTGCAGCAGCGTCTTTAGCCAGCCAAACCGTGCCGACATGCTGCGTGGGTGCATGTGGTTTGTCGACTGGTTTGAAGTCGCCGACAATCCCAAGCTGCACTACAACGAAGTGGCCTGTCCGCAGGACATAAACGGTATATCTTTTATGATCGGGGGAAGCCCGCTACAGTTGTGATACGAACATTCACCTGCGCAACTCAAGCCAGATCGATCAGCAGGTCGCCTTCCGCTTGTAGCATCTTTGAGTTGATCGAAGCTTTCTACAATCCCCAGCGATTGAGCGATTTGCCAATATCGTTAGAGATGTCAAGTCGCTGCCGCAAGCGGTCAGGCCTTCCCACATTGCAACAGTCCTTTGGATCGCGCCGACTACTGGCGCAAGCCGCGGGGTCTGCCGGCTGCCCTTGAGGACAACTTCAGGCGGCGCCCAAGCTTTTGCTGCCGCGCCGAAGGCTGCCTGCTGTCCGCCATCGAGCGCTATGATATGCCGGTGGGGATTGAGGTTGAGCCCATCTCTTGATCGCCTAAAGTAATTATAATCGGCTATGGTGAGAGCCGTCAATTACGCGATCTAAACAAGATACCATATAGAGCGGGATGGATAGCAAGGTTGTCTTGCCGACGGTCTCCACTACTCCGTGGTCTAAAGCAGGCCTTCGCTTTGACCACGAAAGAAGGGAGTGGGGAGAAACGGTGAGGTATTTATTCAGCAGCGCCCATCGATTGGGCTACTGCCTCAATATGATTTCAAATTATATCATAAATATAATTTTATTGATTACTTTATGTTTATATATTAGCATATTTTAGTTAGTTATTATCATGACCACAAATTATGGTGTAACATTCTTAATCGCATAGCAAAAACCTGCGATCAGCACCCGACATGCACGGCCTTGCGCGGCACCGACAGCAGATCGTTGACTTACGCCCAGCTTGACGCTGCCGCTAACAGGTTCGCGTGGCTACTACGCCATCGCCACGGCGTACAAGACGGCGTGCTCGTCGGTCTTCACGTTCATCGCTCCATAGACATGGTCGTCGCTATGATCGGCATTATGCGCGCTGGCGGCGGCTTTGTACCCATCGACCCCAGCTATCCCAAGGCCCGCATCGAATACATGCTTGACCAGAGCGAAGCAAGACTCGTCGTCACGGAGCGTGCCCTTCTGGGCAGCATCGACCTTGGCGGTAGACAGACCATGTTGCTTGACGATTTGGCCAGCACCTTAGCGGAAGTTAACCCGGATTCTGCCAGTCAAATTGCTCGTCCATGGAGTGAACTCAACGAAATCGTCGCCTATGTGATTTTCACCTCTGGCACCACCGGCCAACCTAAAGGCGTTCTGGTCCCGCACCGAGCCGTCTCAGCTTTCCTAGATGGGATGATCGACCGTCCAGGCCTGCAATATGCCGACCGCTTGTTAACCAACGCGTCGATTAGCTTCGACATGACGATCTATGAGATCTTCCTGCCACTGGCCGTGGGAGCTGAGGCCGTCATCACGTCCCGCGACGTCGCCGGAGACGGCGATCGGCTCGTGGAGGCTCTGGAGCGGTTTCAAATTTCCTCAATGATAGCCACTCCAGCCACCTGGCGCTTGATTCTTAGTGCCGGCTGGGCTGGGAACCGCAAGTTCAAGGCCGTGTGCGGTGGTGAGGCCTTCCCACGCGACTTGGCGAACGAGCTGCTGGAAAAATGCGGCTCCGTTTGGAACATCTATGGACCGACGGAAACCACGGTTATTTGCCTAGTCGAAGCTGTCCGGCCTGGCTCCGAGCCCGTGCTACTAGGATTTCCAACGCGGCGTAGCGAGCTCCACATTATTGACGCCGACGGCCGCAAGGTGCCCGAAGGCGAAACCGGCGAGCTCCTGATCGGCGGACCGCAGGTCACCCTGGGCTACCTAAAGGCCCCGGACCTCACTGCTGCTAAATTCATTGCCAATCCATTCAACCGCACCCAGGCGGCACCAATCCTTTATAAGTCTGGCGATCTGGTGCGCATGCGCGTCGATGGCAACCTCGAATACCTGGGCCGCATAGATCACCAGGTCAAAATCCGCGGATACCGGATTGAACTCGGCGAAGTCAGCGCCGCACTGGCGCGCTGGGCCGAGATTAAATATTGCCACGTCACGGTTCGCGAAGACCGCCCAGGCGATAAGCGTCTGGTCGCGTATATTATTCTCATGACCGAGCAGCCGCGGCTTTCGATCACCCCCCTTCGCACCCATCTACGGGAGTTTCTCCCTGACTACATGATCCCGCACCACTTCGTCGTCGTAGATGCATTTCCCATGACGGTGAACGGCAAGGTTGATCACGCCGCACTCCCCAATCCTCTCTCCAAGCGCTCTGACCTTGACGACCCGGAGGTCGCACCAAGGGATGCCATTGAACAATCGCTTTCGGCTGTTTTTGCCGATGTTCTGCAGTTTGACCGGCTAGGAATAAATGATGATTTCTTTGCCATGGGGCTCAACTCCCTGTTAGCAACCATGGCTGCGGTTAAAATCCGCGGCCTCGGCCTACATGTGACCCCGGCGATGATTTATGAACTTGCGTCGATCGCAAAGCTGCGGGGTTCATTCACAACAACAGCCGAAGGTGCTGGTCCGACACCGCTCGCATCGCCTTCAGCTGCTCCGCTTGAAGCGCATCACGAACGCTCGGCCGATAGGCTTGACCGTCAGATTGCCATCATTGGCATGGCTGGTCGCTTCCCCGGCGCGGAGAATATCGATGAGTTTTGGCACTTATTGATCAATGGCAACTCCGCCATCACCAATTTTGGCGTGGACGGCCTTAGCCCGCGGGTGCCCCAAAGCCTGGCGGATCATCCACAATATGTTCCTGCGCGCGGCATCCTCAAGGACGCTGAGACTTTTGACGCAAAGTTCTTCGGTATCACGCCGATTGATGCAGCCATGATCGATCCCCAGCAACGCATATTCCTGCAAGAGTGCTGGCATGCTTTGGAAAACGGCGGCTACGCGCCCCAAAGCTTCGATGGCCAGATAGGTGTGTTTGGCGGCATGCATCGCAGCACCTACCTCATGGAAATGATGCAGACCAATCCCGCCGCAATTGAGCGCTACGGCGACTTTAATACGATGATCGCCACCGAAAAAGATTACGTCGCAACCCGCGTTGCGCACCGCCTGAATCTGACCGGTCCGGCCGTTAGTGTGCACACGGCGTGCTCCACCTCTGCCGTGGCCACCATAATGGCCGTCAATGCTCTGCGTGATGGCCAGTGCGATATGGCCTTGGCCGGTGGCGCTTCGATTACATTCCCCCAGCGCAGCGGCCACCTATTCCAGGAAGGCGGCATCCAAAGCCCAGATGGGGCATGCAAACCTTTTGCAGCCGATGCCAATGGCACCGTATTTTCCGACGGCGTCGGCGCAATATTACTCAAGCGCCTTGCCGATGCCGAGCGCGACGGTGATCATATCTATGCCTTGATCCACGGCGTCGGCATCAATAACGATGGTCGGTCGAAAGCCAGCTTTTTAGCGCCGTCAGCGCCTGGTCAAAGGGCCTGCATTGAGCAAGCTCTTGACGATGCAAACCTGAGCCCTCACGCCCTAACCCATGTCGAAGCCCATGGTACCGGCACAGTCATCGGCGATCCAATCGAGACTAGCGCCCTGCGTGCTGCTCTAACCAAGGGTGGCGTGGTTGCTGATGTCAGAATTAGCAGCATCAAAGGTAACTTTGGCCACATGACGGCTGCGGCAGGCGTAGCCTCAATGATCAAGACATCCCTAGCCATCAAGCATCGCCTGCTACCGGCCTCGTTGCATGCCCAATCCTTGAACTCAGACTGCGGATTTGACGAGCGTTTCCGTGTTAATGCCGAACTCGCGCCATGGGGTAAACAAGGTGAAGTCGTCTACGCAGGTGTCAGCTCGTTTGGCGTGGGCGGCACCAACGCACATATTGTTCTAGGCTCATACGACAAGCCCGCCCCGTCGCTTACCACGACGCAGCTGGTCGCGCTGCTCCCAATATCAGCACGGTCGGAGGCCTCGCTCGCTGAGTCCATGATTCAGTACCAGGACGCATGGAAGCACCTAAGCTCGCCATCACAACGACTCGCCGCAGCGTGCACACTGCAAACCGGTCGACAGCACTGGGAACAGCGTGCATTCATCATCGCGGGTTTGCATGCAGCAAACGCGGCGACGAGCGCCGTGCTTGGCGATAAGGTGAAAGTGCCCGCGATCCCGCCGCAACTTTGCTGGATGTTCCCTGGACAGGGCACCCAGTCAGTGGGCATGGCCGCTTCATGGTACAGCAACTTCCCTGCATTTCAGGCTGCCCTTGACCAGAGCATGGCATATGTCTTGCGCAAGCATGGGGTCAACCTTCGCCCCTTGCTCCTTGGCAGCTGCGAGGACGTCGAAGCGAACTCGATGTTAAGTCGCCCGGAAGTCGTCCAACCAGCCATTGTAGCGCACTCCCTAGCACTGGCTGATCTCTGGACATCGCTTGGACTACGTCCGACGCGAGTTATTGGCCACAGCATAGGCGAATTTGCCGCGGCGGTGACGGCCGGCATTATGGATGCTGAAACAGCCCTAGATTTGGTGACAATACGCGGACAACTCACGGCATCTACGTCATCTGGATCGATGCTCGCGATACGGACGGGCATAAACAACCTGACGCTTCCTGATACTCTATCGCTAGCTGCACACAATGGACCAAGCCAAATCGTCGTCTCGGGACCTAATGCTGCGATAGAGTCCCTGCACGCGGAATTATTGGCTGGACACATCACGTGCACCAGGCTCTCCACATCACACGCCTTTCATTCCTCGCTGATGCAGCCGGTAGTCGAGGGGCTGGCACGGTTCCTTGCCACGGCAAACCTTTCACCCCCCAAGATATCTATGGTTTCGACCGTGACGGGCAAAGAACTGCAGCCGGCTGAAGCCCGCTCTGCTGCATACTGGTCCAATCACGCCCGTGCTACAGTTCGTTTTGCCGACGCTGCGGCAGCGGTAAAGCAACAAGCCAACGCCTACCTGGAGATCGGTCCAAAGGGTACCCTGTCCGGATTGATGCGCCAAAATGGTGTGCAAGACAATCTCATCACATCAGCCAGCGCCAGCGGCAACTTGGATCTTGATGAAGTTCAATTTCTTAAAGCCATAGGACGCTTGTGGCAACTTGGCTGCAAGATTTCCTGGCAAGCTATGGCCCCTATATCATTGCTGCGAAAACAGCCGATGCCAGGCTATGTATTCGATCGCACAAGACATTCTGTACTGCCAACGCCTTAATCGTAAATATCAATACCAATTGACATCAAAAATGCCGTCAGGAGATGCGACACATGACTTCACGTAAACAACAACAAATTATTGATGAACTCGCCCGCATCCTTGAGGCCGCATCGGGCATTGATGTGCGCGAGTACGCGCCGGACCAAAACTTTCTAGACATTGGCATGGATTCTTTAATCCTCACTCAAGCCAGCATTCAAATCGAACGCATGTTCGGCGTCAAGCTTCGCTTCCGAGACCTCCTAGATAGCCTGGGTAGCGTCGCCGCCCTAGCGGCATACCTAGAACCGCTCACAAAACTCGATATCGTTGATAAAGCCACCGTCGCCGCGCCGGAGGCAACGGTCTCCACCCCGATCAATTTAAGCTCCGCGCCGCCACCTAAGGCCGATACGGCACCCAATGCTACACCCGCAGCCACGGCGGTACCTCCCACCGCGCCAGCATGGCAAGCGCCCAGCGCAACATTGACCGCCCAAGGGACGCAACTCAGCGCCTTGAGCACCGCGCCGAGTCGCGCCGTTGACCAGGACAGCGTCGCTGCGATGCTACAGCTATTCCAGGTCCAGCTGTCGATCCTGCAGCAGGCTACACTAGGAATCGCAGCTCCCACCGCGCCCTTGCGGACCCCGCCGACTTCTGCACCAGCGGCGCCGGCTGCCTCGACTCCAGCAGCGCCGACCTCGATCGCGCCCACAACCCTCACTGCAACTCCACAAGCGAACGCACCGGCACCCACGCCAGCCAACGATCCTGAAGCTAAACCCTTTGGCGCCATTGCTCGCATCTCCAAAGATGCTGCCAGCATGCCTCCCGAGCAGGAGAAATTTTTTAAGTCGTTTATCGCCAAGTACCAAGCCAAGACCATCAAATCGCGCGAGCACACCCAGGCTTACCGGTCAACCCATGCGGACCCACGCGTGGTGACCGGATTTAAGCCCCACCTTAAGGAGCTTGTGTATCCCCTCGTGATGAATCGCTCGAAAGGCGCTGAGCTTTGGGACATTGATGGCAACCGCTATGTCGACCTGACCTGCGGTTTTGGTTCAAATTTTTTCGGTAACATGCCGAATTGGCTCGAAGACCGTCTGATTCAACAAATCCGTTGTGGCGTCGAAATAGGTCCTCAGCACGAGCTAGCCGGCAAAGTTAGCGAAAAGCTCACCAAGTATCTTGGCGTCGATCGTGTTGCCTTCTGCAACACCGGCTCAGAAGCGATTCTTGGTGCGATTCGCATCGCCCGCACCGTGACCGGCCGCGATAAGATCGTGACATTTTCCGGATCATATCACGGCATCATTGACGAAGTGATCGTCCGCGCTAACAAGACCGGCAAATCCATGCCAGCCGCTCCAGGAATCATGGGATCAGCCGTGGGCAACACCATGGTTCTGGAATACGGTGTGCCAGCATCGCTTGAAGCTATCAAAAACAATGGCCATAACATCGCTGCTGTTCTGGTTGAAAGCGTGCAAAGCCGGCGCCCCGATTTTAGACCCGCTGAATTCCTCAAAGCACTGCGTGCCCTCTGCGATGAGTCCGGCATCGTCCTCATCTTTGATGAGATCATCACCGGCTTTCGCAAAGGGCGCTACGGTGCTCAAGGCTATTACGGCATCAATGCCGACCTGGCCACCTACGGGAAGGTTATCGGTGGCGGCATTTCGATCGGCGTCATTGCCGGCAAGCGAGCATTTATGGATGCGCTGGACGGCGGCGATTGGCAATATGGCGACCACTCCGTTCCGGAAGTCGGCGTCACATACTTCGCGGGAACCTTCGTTCGCCATCCCCTAGCCTTGGCGGCAATTGACGCCGTTCTAGACTTCCTGAATAGCTCGAAGCCAGACCTGGCAGAGGGTCTCGACCACAAGGCTGATCAGTACGTCGCCCGAGTCAACGCCATGTTTGAGCGCCATCATGCACCGTGGCGCTACGTCAACTGGGGTTCCATGATGAAACTGAACCCAGCCGATGATCTGCCGAATCTTGAGCTGCTCGTTTACCTACTACGCTATCGGGGTGTCCATACCTGGGACGGCTTCCCGAATTTCCTCACGCTTGCCCATAGCGATGAACAAATTGACTTTATCATCAATGCCTTTGAGGAAACCGTGCGTGAAATGGCCCAGGCTGGATTTTTTCCGCAAACAGCTAAGCAAGTGGGTCGGAATATTATGTCTGCGACGACCGCCGAGCCAATTTTGATCGGACGCGGCGCTAACGGCGAGCCACGGCACTTCGTGCGGGATCCTAAAAACCCTGGACTCTACATCGCCACCAGCAACTAACCGAAGAGCACAAGAGATTCTAATGACACGTTTTGCCGACACCAGCGTCACGCCATCGACGACCGAATCCCAGCGGGAAATCTGGACCGCATGCCAGCTCGGTCCCGATGCTTCCTTGGCCTACTCAGAGTCCGTCACCCTTGTGCTACAAGGGATGCTTGACGTACCGGCGATAAAGAAGGCACTTAACCAGCTGGTCCAACGCCACGAATCGCTGCGCATTCGCTTCAGTGAGGATGGGCATAGCTTTCAGGTGACAGATGCTGGGGTCCTTGAAATTCCGCTCCACAAAGATGTATCCGATCATTTGTCCCAGGCTAAACTGCGCGCCGTCAACACGCCTTATGACCTAAGCAGCGGGCTGCTATTTCGCCCCGAAATCATTGTCGGAAACGACAAAAGCTATGTCATCATCAGCGCTCATCATATTGTTTGTGATGGCTGGTCCATGGCAATTCTCATGCGCGATCTCGGCGCCTTATACACCGCAAATCTTACTACCAAAGATACCCCTGCGACCCTACCGCCAGCACCAAGCTTTACCGACTTCGCTACCCACGAGCTTGAGTACCAAAATGGTTCTTCCAGCAAGGAAGATCTCGACTATTGGCAATCAGTATTTGCCAGCGGCGTGCCGATTATGGATCTTCCCGCTGACCGTAATCGGCCAAAGATGCGGACCTTCACCTCAGCTCGCATCGACCGAATCATGCCTGCTGATCTGATCAAGTCCATTAAAAAAATTGCTTCCAAAGAGCGTTCCAGCTTTTTTATGGCACTATTCGGTGCCTATCAAATCCTGCTGTGGAAAATCGCCGGCACCGAATCTGGCGTCGTGACGGCTGTGCCTGCTGCAGCGCAAACTACCTCGGGCCTCTTTGACCTCGTTGGCCACTGCATCAATACATTGCCAGTACGCGGCGAGCCGCAGGCTTCGCAATCGTTTATTGATTGCTTACGCAGCACCCGTCAGCGTGTGCTTGATGCCTTCGAACACCAGCGTTCAACATTTGGTCGAATTCTTCAGGTCGTCAATGTCGAGCGGGATCCAAGTCGCCTGCCACTGTCTCCCATAATCTTCAACGTCGATAAGAAATTCGAAAGTAGCGATCTCGGCTTTCAAGGCCTCAATGCCACCTACGAATCTAACCCGCGCATCTTTGAAGCTTTTGAGATCTTTATTAATATTGCTGAGTCAAATGGTGTCTGCACCATTGAGTGCCAGTATAATGCGGATCTCTACTCACCGGAATGGATCCAAAGCCACCTCGCGTCCTACGAGGCATTGATCCAGAGCATTGTGGAAAACCCCACGGCCAAGCTCAGCAAGCTCAACTGGACCCCCATTGAGCAACTCGAGCAATTGTACTTTAGCTGGAATCGTCGCGGCGAGTACCCCAAAGCTCAGACCATGCTTGAGCTCATAGACGACCATGCCACCACTCGTCCCGAGGCCGTTGCCGTCACATCTGGAAGCGTGGCCATCACCTATCGGGAACTAGCGGAAGAAAGCAATCGCTGGGCCCGCTTTCTTAGCGATAAGGGAATTTCTCCTGGAAGTTTCGTCGGTGTCACATTGGAGCGATCGGCAAGTATGCTGCCGTTACTCCTCGGCATTATGAAAGCTGGCGCCTGTTATGTGCCACTTGATCCCACCTACCCCAAAGATCGCCTGCAATACATGATCAAGCAATCTGGTTGCACGATCGTGCTCGCCGATCCTGCGGTACTTGAGGCAGTGCCAAACCTCGAAAATTTAGAGATCATCTCTACACAGCAACCTATGCAAAGTCAGTGCAGCGCCGCTGCTGTCGACTACGCTAGATATGTGACGGGTAGCACGCTCGCATATGTTATTTTCACCTCTGGCTCAACGGGCCAACCTAAGGGGGTTTTGGTACCGCATGTGGGCGTCGTCAACCTGCTGTCGAACATCGCTCGTGAACCAGGATTTTCTGCTTCCGATCGACTGCTCGCGGTGACGACGCTATCATTTGACGTCTCGGTGGCCGAGCTCTACCTACCGCTCACCGTCGGTGGCCAGTTGATCGTCGCCAATAGCGATGAGGTCAAGGACGGCCGGCTTCTTGCCGAGCTCATCGCCAAGCATGACATCACCTTCATGCCGGCGACTCCGGCCACCTGGCGCATGCTTCTTGATGTCGAGTGGAAGGGTGCTCCACTCAAGGCCATCAGCACGGGCGAAGCCTTGCCGGCCGATCTGGCGAACGAACTCGTAACATATGTCGCATCGCTCTGGAACTATTACGGTCCCACCGAAGTAACGGTATGGGCGACTGGTGAGGAGGTACACCGCAACCAGCCGATCACCATTGGGTCTGCCATTCCAGGCATCACTGTTTATATTGTCGACAGATTTGGCATGCCAGTGCCACGCCACTTTCCTGGCGAACTCTACCTCGGTGGCATCGGCGTCACTAAAGGATACGTCGGCCGCCCCGACCTCACGGCCGAAAGATTCATCAAGCTGCCGGGTGTTCCTGAGTTGTCCGACGTCTATAAGACTGGTGATCTCGTACGCCTGCAAACTGACGGCCGACTTGACTATATTGGTCGCAACGACAACCAGGTCAAGGTTCGCGGGTTCCGCATCGAATTAGGTGACATCGAAGCCGCAGTTGCGTCCACTCCTGGAATGTCACAGGCTTTGGTTATGGTCCGTGAAGACCGACCTGACGATAAGCGTATCGTCGCCTATGGCCAATCAGACACCGCAACTGAGCAGGCGGTCATAGCCTGGTGCTCAAGTCACCTTCCATCCTACATGGTGCCCCAGCACTGCGTGATACTGCAGCAAATGCCGCTGCTACCCAATGGCAAGATCAATCGCAAAGCGCTGCCGTCACCCACCGTAGATCTCGGCGCTATCAGTGCATCCGACGAACTGCAAAACGACACTGAGCGACGCCTAGCCGCCATTTGGGGACCACTGCTCGGAGTTGAAACAGTTCCAGCCACTCGGAGCTTCTATAATCTCGGAGGTCACTCAATTCTGGCTACGCGCATGCTCGCCCTGGCCCAGAAGGAATTTGGTGCCACAATTAGTCTTAGAACATTTCTGGAGAACAACTCGATACGCGAGCTGTCGAAATCTCTGGTTGGACCAAATTATCAAGCGCTCGAAACCATCCCCGAGGCCACCAACGGCAGCAGAGCACGTCTTTCAATTATCCAAGAGCGAGTCTACTACCTCGACATGCTGAGTCCCCAGGAGATCGTGAACTTACTCCCAGATGGTCGAACCATCCGCGGTCCTTTCGACGCAAAGCTCTTTGCCGACGTCATCCGCACCATTGTCGATCGCCATCCGCTGCTGCGCAGCACGGTCGAAAATGATCTATCGGGCCCGATGATGAAGATCCGCGAAAGCGTTGATTTTGACCTGAATCCGATCGATCTTACGCACCTAACATCCGAACAGCAGCAGATCTATTTGGCTGAGACCGGGGGCGATATGGCGTCGCGTCCGCTGGATGTCCATGCAGAGAATTTATTCCGCTTTCGCCTGTTCCGTTTGGCTCCCGATGTTCACGTGTTTGCAACGGTATTTCACCATCTCATCTGGGATGGTTGGTGCTTTGATATCTTCTGGGATGAAATCCATACTCTTTACCTCGGCAGAGCTCGTGGTGAGCAGGTCGCGCTTACCCAGCCTGGATGTAGATATCTCGACTTCGCCGTATGGCATCGCCAAAAATCGGCCTCGGCGGAATTCCGCGCCCAGCTGCCGTTTTGGACAAAATATCTCGGCGGCATGCAATGCCTGGAACTTCCGACCGACTGGCCGCGGCCGGCCCGCAAGGGAAGCCATGGTAACCGGCAGCAGTTCTATTGGGATAAGAGGCAGACGAATCTTCTTGAGAAGCTTGCTCGAGAGGAGAAAACCACTCCGTTCTCGGTTATGCTGGCCATGTTTAAATACATCCTGGCGATCTATAGCGGACAGCGCGATATCGTCGTGGGGACTCCCGTTCAGGGTCGAGGCCATCCAGACTTTGCCAATGTGATCGGTTACTTCGTGAACACTTTGGTCCTGCGCACCAAGTTCTCGCAGCGTGACACCTTCCGCGACATGCTCAAAGCCGTAAAATCCTCGTCCGAAGATGCACTTCGCCACCAAGATGTCGCCTTCGAAGACATCGCTCAGGCCTTGGATATTAGGCCGGACGCCAGCAGAACGACGATCTATTCCGTCATGTTTGCCTTTCAGGACACATCGAACCGGGCGACAAACTGGCAACCTTTGCAAATGGAACAAATCAATCTGCCGCAAAATGCGGTCGGTACCGACATCGTGTTCTGGGTTCGCAAGCATGGTGCCGGCTTGACGGGCGGTTTTGACTACCGCACCGATCTATTCTCGGATGCGCGCATGGCCGCGATGATCGGTCACGTTTCCACGCTGCTGGAGACCTTGTGCGAACAACCTGACCGGCAGATGTTTATCGATCCGATTTTGCCGCCACCGGCAAGTTTGGCGGCTAGCAGCCCAGGTAGTCGCGAGGCGACTACAGATATACTGCAGTTTATGCGAGCCAGCGCGCTCAAGTTCGAAAACCAGCCGTATATTATTCACGACGAGGCGAGCTGTACCGGAGCGGAGTTCCTATCCTTCTTAGACGAAGCGCTTAGCCAATTAAGCCAGGAGTCTCCCATCATCGCCGCTCCAGCGGCCGATCAAAGTCGCGGGGACGTTGCCACATTCGCCAGAGCCTTGTGCTTCACCATAGCCAGCTTGGCCAGAGGTTCTTCTGGAAAAATCAGGTCTGGCAGCTTCGCTTTAAGTGCAGACCTGGATATCTCACGTCTGCACACCCTCATTGCCGCTCTACCTAGCTTCTCCTACGCGCAGGTCGATAGCAGCATCACCACCGCTGACAGTCTGCGGTGGGTTATCGTGGCACTAAGCAGCGGACGTCCTCTGATCGTGCGGGATACAGACCGCCGTCGCCAATTCCGCATAAGGCGGAGCGAGAAGACACTGAACGAATCGGCGATATTTCTGACATCCTACGAATTAGCAAATATGCTGGCGCTAGGGCTTGATCTACCAACCGCAAAGGCCCTCGTCATTGCTGGGCCGCTAGTTAGTCGGGACATTGTCCTCCGGGTCGCTCAGTCAGCTCCGCAGACCACCTTTGTCTTTGGTGCGCCCACTGCTGGTATGTGGGCCGTTTTAGGCAAGCTGCGAGAACCTTCTCAAGGTGATCAACCTATTGACTGGCGTAGCTTAGGTGGTCACGTCGCCATTCTGGCACCAGGACTTGGCAGCAAGTCAGCGGACTCTTCCAACAAGGCCTCCATAGCCTCCCACTACATGAGCGGTGAGATCGCCGTGGAGCTTGGACAAGCTCGCCTTGAAGTCAGCGATGCGACGTTAGCAGGTACCGGCTACGGCGGAATTTTTGGCCAACACGGCCTGGAGGTCTTCGGTCACTGCGCCAACCTTGGCACGGCCATACCCGCCAACTCTTTTTACAAGGTCCGCCGCGAAGAGCAGGAGCGTGCATTGCTTCATTGCGCTGGTGTTGTGAACGCCACCATCATGTGCCCGACGTCTGACTCCTCATCCGCACCTAGTCTTAGAGCCCAAATCGTCGTTGCAAGTCAGTCCTCTGGCGATGAAATCGCGACCTTACGAGCGATACTCAAGCGTCAGATACCGCCCTATTTGATGTGTGGCGAAATTAATTTTATCGATGCATTGCCCCTCGACAAATCCGGCGATCTAAACTTGGATCATAAATTCCTGCATCAACCCATCCTGGACCACACCACCGACGAGGCTTTGCAAACCGAAGCTGAGATCGATATGGCAGAAATTTGGCGTCGCGTGCTGGCTATTAGACGGGTAACTAGACATGACAACTTCTTTGATCTAGGCGGTCATTCGCTGCTGCCATTGCTCATCATTAACGAAATTGAGCAAAGGACGGGAATTCGCATGGAGATCGGCGGATTTTTGGCGCAAGACTTAAAATCACTGGCGGCACAAAGCGGCTTAGGCAGCTCGACCAGAATCTGTGAGGTGGGAGAATGAGTCTCATTATTACCGATCCGCAGTTTATTGAAACGAAAAACGGCAAGTTATTCACGATCTATCATGAGCCTACTGGAGACATCGCGCGAAGCAGTGCCGTGCTCCTACTATATTCTGGAGACCAAGAATACAAAATGCTCCACTGGGCCTACCGGACTATTGCCAATCGCCTTACTCAAGCGGGCTGGCCGGTGCTGCGGTTTGACTACTCAGCGACTGGAGACTCTGCCGGAGTTACCGGCAGCGCTGATATCAACGCTTGGACAGAGGATGCGGTCGCTGCGGCAAAGTACCTGCTCGAGAGAAGCGGCTGTGACGAGCTGCACATCGTCGGAGCCAGACTTGGATCTTTCATTGCTGCCCGCCTCTCCAATCTTTTGCCAGTGCTCAACTGTATTCTCTGGGATAGTCCGCAATCCGGCGAACACTACCTTGAGGATCTTCAGCAGCTGGAGCTGGCGCAGCGCAAAGTGGACCGCTTTCACAAAGTTGCCATTCCGAAGCGGCACTCCAGCGATGTGGCATGGGTGTATGGGTTTCCGATGACTAAACGCGCCGTGACGCTCATCCGTAACCTCCAGTGGCAGCCCGAAAGCGTCAGCAGCGCTTACGCGCATTCCTTGGTTTCGGCTGGCCGTGAGCAGTTAAGTTGCGTACCGGGTACCAAGTACCACGTTGCAGCGGACATCGTCGGATGGACAGACCATTTCGCCGTTCAGGACGCGCTGATGGCTCCAGAAATAGTCAAAGCGATCGTGAACATTGTGGGAGATCCAGCAAAGTGAGCACATTTAGCGAAAAGATCGTTCGATTTGGCGCAAGCAATGCTGGGATGGTTGGGATTTACACGGTTCCTGGAGCCGATCAACTGGCCGCGGAGCGCCCGACCGTGGTGTTTTGGAACGTAGGTGTCAGTCACCGCATCGGTCCTCAGCGTCACTATGTCCAACTGTCGCGACATCTAGCGGCACTTAATTACCGCTCTTTACGCTTCGATCTCGGCGGCCTCGGCGACTCACAGACTCAAGCCGCTGGCAATATGCGCCTGGACCAAGAAGTGGCTGACATCAAATCAGCCCTAGATTTTCTTGAGGCCAACGGCCTAGGCCACAGCTTCGTCCTGGTTGGATTCTGCAGTAGCGCAGCTTCGGCTCACCCTGCCGCACTTTCCGACCCGAGGGTGCAAGGTCTAGTCATGATCGACGGATATGGCTACGCGACACCTATGCATACCGTCCTTCATACCGTCCGACGCCTGGCATCCCCGGGCAATATCTGGTCACGCATAAGTCGTGTATTCAAATCACGCTTCAAAAAGTTAAACACACCAAACATTAGCTACTTCCTCGAGTTTCCGCCCAAGGATCGGGTAGAAGCTGAGATTATTAGTATGTCGGAGCGAGGCGTTCGTTTTCTCTACATCTACACCGGCGGAATTCAATCCTACTATAACCACGCGCAACAGTTTTGGCGGATGTTTCCCCTGCTGGGTAAATACAGGTCTCAGATCACGGCCAAGTATTTTAACGATGTAAATCACCTGTTTTCCTACCAGAAAAATCGCGGCACGATGATTCAGACTATCGAGCACTGGCTAGTAGACACTTTTGCATAAATTGCCACGCGATTCATGCTTTCGGAAGGAATCCAATGAGCATCTCCGATCTAGCTAGCTTCTGGCGACTCTAGCGCAAGCAAATAGCTAGATCGAGTAGTATAAAGGTAGTTATGTTTACCATGATTATCGTAACTAAAAGCAAGATCCACGGGCGCCGACGATGGCGTCCCTATAAGGCGCCGCAATTTTTATTGGATATTTGCATGGTCATCTTACAGTCCGCTGCATATGTAAGTCTCAGTATCATGGTGGTTATCGCCCTTTATTGTGGTCGATCATACATGGATGAAGTCGCGTCCGACTTTAAGCCCCTTCGGGAAAATCAAGTACTGACCGCGGAGCAGCTGTCGACTGGGTTTAAGCGCGTTGAAATTCAGAGCGCCGCGGTTCATGGTAAGCTGGTCGGCACCTACAAATCGCCCAGTTCACATCACGGCAGTGTGTTGTTTCTCCATGGCTCAGGCGGACACCGTGGCTTGCTGATGACGGAGGCACTCCTGCTCTCTGAGCAGGGACTGGGGGTTTTGCTGCTCGATTTACCTGGCCACGGCGAAAGCGACGGTAAGGTAACTTGGGGAGACCCAGAGATACAGGCGGTGGAGGAATCTTTGGCTTGGATGGCCGCGCAGCGACATGCTGGCCCTCTCGGCATCTACGCATTTTCGATGAGTACGATGACCGCCCTACAAGTCGCGACCAAGTCTCCACAGAAAATTCGCGGTTTGGTTTTAGCGGGCGCCTTTCCTACTATCTTTGAGGCGTTTACAGCCCAGGCTGGCTCGGCCGGAATTTTACACACCGGGAGTTGGTATGTAGCGGCTCGAATGATGGGTATCAGCAGAAGTGATGAGCAGCCTATTGTGAAGGTCAAAGAGTTGCGGAATATGCCGGTATTATTCATAATGGGTACAAGCGACCGAGCTATACCAGCCTACCTCACGGATTCCCTCTATGATGCGGCCAATGCTCCCAAAACCCGCTGGGTCGTCAGCGGGGCGACGCATGGCGCGTATGCGACGATGGAACCGCACCTATGGGCGGAAATTGTTGGCGCATTTTTCATAAAAATGCGCGCTCAACCCTAACCGGCGGTGGTTCCAGTGACCTCACCGTATTGGCCCACGCCTCCACAGTTAACGTGGGCACAGACATATTCCTTCGCAGTGCGCATCGACATGAGTTTGATGACCGACGAGCACGTCAGCCAACTCACCGTCGAGCTACCGCAGGCCCTTGAGCATGCCGTACTTTCTCGACGTGCGGAGTATACGATCGGTAGATTTTGCGCGGCGCGAGCGCTCCGCCAGGCAAGCTCGAGCGAAACGCATGTGCTGTTTAGAGGGGACCGCAGCCCCGGTTGGCCAGCAGGATATGTTGGTTCAATCACTCACGCCGCCGGTTACGTACAGGCGATTGTCGCTCCAGAATCTCGGTTCCGCGGCATCGGCATCGATTGCGAGCAGCTAATCAGCGCTGACCGCGCTGATCAGATCCATCACATGGTCCTTTTAGGCGACGAGCACACCATACTATCAGCCCTGGGCACAGAGCTTGGATTGACCCTTATTTTTTCGGCAAAGGAAAGTATTTATAAGTGCTTGCGGCCGTTGGTTGGACGGTTTTTTGAATTTAAAGACGCCGAAGTCAAACTTCTAGACCCATCTACCCACAGCTTTGAATTTGTTCTTAAGCAGGATTTAAATGAGGAATTTCGTGCAGGCTACACGGGCTGCGGCATATTCAAGGTGGTAGCCGACAAGGTTTTTACCGGCCTCGCCCTGCCGATTGGTGTAACAGGCCCTCCTCCCTGCCTCCGCTACTCCATGGTCTAAAGCAGGCCTTCGCTTTGACCACGTAAAAAAGGGAGTGTTGGGAGAAATGGAGAGGTATTTATTCAACAACGTCCGTAAAGGAATCGCATCGCTGAATATTTTTAAACTTAATTTTTGCGTGCGTTAACGCTGGTAGTAACGTCCGTCCAAGGCAAGGCCTTCAATGTACGTTTATAAACAAGTATGAATATAATATACGTGCAGTGTATGATGGTGTAAAAGCTGGAATATGCTCTTGTCATTTCGAATAGGTAAGTAAATCATGTTAAATCCATTTACGCCAAAAAGATCAGGTAGTAGCTCACTTAATATCAACGCCGATGTTTTCAACGAAAAATACAATATCGCCCCGTTTGTTATACGTCACAATTTGCACCTGCACCCACTTATGCAACTTGACGCGTTAGCGAAGCTTGCGCTGCGCCTGCCGGCCCGACAAATTACCCACCGCCAGGGAGTGGTCGAACAGACCGCCGATTTTGACCGCGCTCACCTGCAGAAACCTATGCGCCAATCGCTGGCGGAGTCGTTTGCCAATCTTCCCGAAGCCGGCGCCCAGATCTGCATAAATTATCCGGAAACTGACCCAGAGTATGGGGCG
>Ga0315275_10000435_pt1 | contig 34253 bp, 40 predicted proteins | sample YL17G03_0_MG_FD_205557 | JGI IMG/M metagenome (GOLD analysis project Ga0315275, IMG submission 205557) | Sediment microbial communities from Yellowstone Lake, YNP, Wyoming, USA - YL17G03_0 | ecosystem: Environmental > Aquatic > Freshwater > Lake > Sediment | place: USA: Wyoming | collected...
TCACGACAGGGCTGCCGAGGCTCATCGAAATCCTCGACGCCAGGAAGTCTATCCAGAGCCCGATGATGGACGTCTACCTCAATGGGTCCTACAAGAGGGGCGAGGATATCCGGAAAGTGGCGGAGAGGATCAAGGAGACCGTCTTCCAGGAGTACGTCAGCGAGATCAGCATCGACGTGGTCGAGTCGCTCATGACTGTCCGGCTGGACGAGCAGAAGATGGCTGCCGTCGACATGAGCACCGACAGGCTCATCCGGGTCCTCCTCCGGTCCCTGAAGGGGTTCACTCTCCGGAAGACAGGGCCGGCATCCATCGAGGTCAAGAGCACCTCGAAGGAGGAGCCGCTCAAGGAGATCTACCGCCTCAAGGAGCGGATCAAGTCCGTCTACATCAACGGCATCCGCGACGTCAGCCAGGTGCTGCCGGTGAAGCGGGGCGACGAGTACATCATCGTCACGGCGGGCTCGAACCTGAAGGCGATCCTGAAGATGGAGGAGGTGGACACGACGCGGACCGTCTCCAACGACCTGACTCAGGTGGAGGAGGTGCTCGGCATCGAGGCTGCCCGGCAGCAGATCATCCGGGAGGTGCTCAAGGTGCTCCGTGCGCAGGGCATCGACATCGACAGTAGGCACATCCTCCTCGTGGCGGACGCGATGACCATGTCCGGCCACGTCCAGGGCATCTCGCGCTACGGCATCGTGAAGGACAAGCCTTCCGTCCTGGCGCGGGCGAGCTTCGAGACCCCGCTCCGCCACATCTTCAACGCGGCGATGATCGGCGAGCGGGACGCGCTGAACAGCGTCATCGAGAACGTGATGCTCAACCAGCCGGTCCCCGTCGGGACAGGGCTCCCCGGCCTCGTCACGAAGGTGAGGAAGAAGACAACCACTTAGTCATAAAAACTACATTGATCATTGAATTTACTATAACGTGAGCGTTGCCTTGGAACGATTGCAGAAAAACGCCCGATTCATGCAGGGCGTTTTTCGACATTGCTGGCGCCACAGGCGCCAGGAAAACTCCGCGACGCTCACGGAAACGGAGAAGAAACCTTTATAAAGAAAGTGGGATTCGTCGGCGAGAGAGGTCAAGGATGAAAACGGAGATACGGAAGCTCCTCGGGAGCGACAGGCTGATCATCGGCACCGACAGGGTGCTGAAATCCGTCAGGAAAGGCGACGTCGCCAAGGTGATCCTCGCCAGCAATGCGCCCACCCATCTCCAGGAGCAGCTCCGCAGGTACAAGGAGCTCGGCGCCGCCTTCGAGGTGGAGCAGGCGGAGATGCCGAACGACGAGCTCGGCACATTGTGCAAGAAGCCCTTCTCCATCGCAGTCATCGCCATCCGCGCATGAACCCGGTATCGAACATGGAAACTTCTCCCGAACGGCAGGTCTTCGACACCAACGCCCTCCAGACAATCGCCGCCTTCGAGAAGCTCACCCACGTCAGTGTCAGGGATTTCTATGACCACAACGACCGGCTCATCTTCATCATCGAGACTGGCGGCCTCCTCCAGGCGCTCGGCAAGGCCGGGGCGAACGTGAAGCTCCTCAGCGAGAAGCTCCAGCGCAGGCTGAAGGTGGCGGAGTACAACCCTGACGTCAGGCTCTTCATCCGGAACCTGATCCATCCGCTCCGGGTGGCGAAGATGGAGCCCGACACCCCTGAGCCCGGCATCATCACCCTCAAGGACGACGACACCAAAACGAAAGGCTTAATAATCGGCGCCAAGGCCCAGAACCTGCGCTTCTACGAGCGTGTCGTCCAGAAATACTTCCCGGAGATCAAGGAGATCCGGGTCGTCTAGGTGATATTCATGGCCAAGAAGAGTTCCGGCATCAACGCTGCGAAGAAGCTCAAGGCGCGTCGCGCCTACTCGCGCACGCTCTACAAGTGGTACGCGAAGAAGGTCCTCGGCCTCAAGACCAAGAGCGATCCCCTCGAGGGGGCCTCCCAGGCGCGGGGCATCGTCCTGGAGAAGGTCCAGCGCGAGGCGAAGCAGCCCAACTCCGCGATGCGGAAGTGCGCCAGGATCCAGCTCATCAAGAACGGGAAGCAGATCACGGCGTTCCTCCCCGGCGACGGCGCCACCAAGTTGGTGGACGAGCACGACGAGGTAATCGTGGAGTGCATCGGCGGCAAGATGGGCCGCTCCAAGGGCGACCTCCCCGGCGTCCGCTGGCAGGTCATCAAGGTGAACGACCAGAGCCTCGACGCGCTCCTGAAGGGACGGATCGAGAAGGCCAGGAAGTAGGCCTTTTTCTTCGTTACAGTCCCCGTTGTTTATATATAAAACGATAAAGTTTATAAATTGTTACTACTACTTAGGAGTTTATGAATGGCTCCGCGTTTCATGACCCGCTCGCTTTCATCGAAGAGATGAAAATAGATGAGCTGCGCAACTTTGCGCGCCGTCAAGCCACAGATCTCCGGACGGGTCTCCTGACGCTCGACGCGCTCAAGATCGCCCTGAGCATGCGGACGGACTATCCGCTGCAACTCGTCACGGTCGATATCGTCAATCTCCACGGCATCAACAATAGTCATGGTCGAGAAGTCGGCAATCTGTACATCGCTGCAGTCGGCAGAACCCTCCTCAGAGCGGCATCGACGGACGACATCGCCTCGCGGCTGGGCGGCGACGAGTTCGGGCTCATCACACACCCGGAGTCGGCCAACGAGCGAATGGATGTGATCAGAGGTTATGCGCATGCCGAGAAAGACGCGCTAAGCGCGAGAGGATATACGCCGCTCGATATCAGGTGTGGGCTCGTCGCAGTGCCGAACGGCAACTTTGCCACGATTGATGAGGCCGTGAATAAGGCCATCGATAAGAGCTATGAAATCAGGCCCGGCACCAGCCGGTGCTGAGCATCACGGCATTTTCTGTATCCTTGCGATGAAGAAACCCTCGGTATCATTATCCTGTGGGTAGATTCTGAGGACGTTCCCGATATCTTTGTGATATGTCTTCCCGTCCCATTCCCGGTTCGCCGGGCTCCGTTTGATGTCCAGCTCTATCGGCTCCAGCCGCGCTTCAGGGTTCTTCTCGAGGAGCCAGGTGACGACCCCCTCGTCCTCCTCCGGTTCTAGGGTGCAAGTGCTGTAGACGAGGGTGCCGCCGGGCTTCAGGAGGTCGAAGCCGAGCTGGAGGAGCCGCCGCTGCTCAGCAGCCATCCTCCGGACGAGGCCGGGGCTCCACATCATCATGGTCTTGAGGGAACGGCGGATCGTGCCTGTCCCTGAGCAGGGCGCATCCACCAGGACCCTGTCGAAGCTGCCGGGCGCGAAGCGACGGTTGGCGTTGAGCGTGACTATGGTGTTGGTGACGCCGCACCGCTGGAGGTTGAGCCCCAGGGGCTTCAAGCGCGCCCCCTGGATGTCGTTGGCGACAAGTACCCCCTCATTCCGCATGTATTGGGCGAGCTGGCTCGTCTTGCTCCCAGGAGCGGCGCAGAGGTCCAGGACCCGCTCGCCAGGCCTCGGACAGAGGACGACCGGGGGGATCATCGAGGCGGCCTCCTGGACGTAGAAATAGCCGAGCTGGTGCTCCGGGATGTTCCCGATGTCGTACCGCTCCTCTGCCTTGTGCTCAATCCAGCGCCCCTCGGGGCACCAGGGGACAGGGGTGAGGCTCCAGCTCTTCTCCAGGCGTTCCTTCAGCGCCTCCACCCCTCTCTTGAGCGTATTGACGCGGATGCACTTCCTGATGTAGGAGGAGGAGTACCTGATGAACTCCTCGTAACGGCTGCCAAGAAGGGTCCGGTACCGCTCCTCGAAGGCAGGCTTGAACGTGATAGTCTGAGGGATAGGGGTCAGTCCATCAACCATGCGGTGGCAGAAAGGGGGGTTATTTAAAAAGGTTCAGTCTCAAGTTGTCATAGTTGCTTCGCCATGTACGGCCCTTCCAGGCTGTAGCCGAGCTTCCGGTAGTACTCCCGGACACCCACCCCTGAGATGACGAGGAGGCGCCGCCTGCCGTTCTCCCGGCTGATCCGCTCTGCGACGTGGAGCAGCTGGGAGCCGTACCCCCGATGCTGGGCGCTCCCTTCGCCGCCGACCACGCCGAGGCCTGCCGCCTTGCCGTAGACGTGGAGCTCCCGGACGACAGCGGTCCTGAGGTCGAACTCCGGCCGGAGCTGCCTCCCCGGCAGCCGGAGCCTGCAGAAGCCGATGAGCGCGTCCTGCGTCGGGTCATCGATGGAGATGAAGAACTCCTCGCCGCCGGACGCCTCATAGCCCACCACGTTGAGGACCGCCTTCCGGATAGGCCTCCGGCCAATCTCCCGGCACCGGATGCACTGGCAAGCGGCCCCCTTGGCCCTGAGCTTCGCCTCGACCAGCTGGCGGAGGTTAGTCCTGTCAACCCCTGCAGCCGTCACCTTGGTGGGGATGTCCCGCTGGATCCGCATGATCCGGCACCAGCGAGGCACGAGCCCCTTGATTACAGCGATGAGGCCTGCAGCCTCTTCAGTGGAGAGCGGCTGGTACTTGCCCGTCTCGTAGTCTTCGTGGAGCGGCGTCCCAGGCATGACCATGCAGGGGTAGATCTTGAGCATATCCGGCCGGAAGGAGGGGTCGCTGAAGAGCAGCCTCGCAGCCTCCAGGTCCCGCTCCCGCGTCATCCCAGGCAGGCCGAGCATGAGGTGGAAGTTGAGCTTGAAGCCGAGGTCACGGAGCTCGCCGATAGCATCTGCGCTCTCCTGGACCGTGTGGCCGCGGTGGACAGCTGCGAGGACGTCGTCGAAGAGGGTCTGGACGCCGAGCTCCACCCTGGTGCAGCCGAGGCGGAGGAGATCGTTGCCGTGGACGAGCCTCCCGTGTGTCGGCCTCGTCTCGACTGTCAGGCCGACGCACCTGAGCCTGGCCTGCTCATTCTCGAGATGGACTTCAGCCAGAGAGGGGGAGCGCTCCACCTTCAGTCCGAGTATCCGCTCCTGCACGTGGGCAGCCCGTGCCTCATCCCTGACGCTGCCGGGCAGGGAGAAGAACTCCTTGAACCGGTCGATGAGGAGGCCGCCCTCCCCGTAGAACATTCGGGAGAAGTCGTTGAGGGCCTGGAAGCACTCCCTGACGAAGGATTCTTGGTAGCCAGGCTCCTCTGCCGGGAAGGTGCCGCCCATGATGATCAGCTCTACCTTCTGGGGGTCGTGGCCGGAGACGATGTACTGCTCGAGGCGGGTGAAGACCTGGAGGTAGCCGTCGTACGCTGCGCGCCTCCCCCGCATCGAGGCAGGCTCATGGCCGGTATAGCTCTGCGGCACGTCGCCGAAGGAGGAGCCGGGGCCGCCAGGGCAATAGGTGCACCTCCCATGCGGGCAGAGTGCCGGCCGGACCATCACCGCCACCACGCTCACGCCGCTCCCTGAGCGGACCGGCTTGGTGAGGAGAAGAGGGGCTGCGTAGCGGAGATCGTCGCCGTCCAGATGGGTGAGGAGCTCGATGTCGCTGGGAATCTTCCTGACGCCATGCTCCTCGCAGAGCCGCTTCTTCTCCCGGGAGAGCGCCTCTTTCGAGAGCTCCCGCTCGTTCGCCCGCAGGAAGGCGAGAAGGCCGTCCAAGAAGGGCTGCGGCAGGAGACCTGCCGGGGGCGGGGAACTGGCCATGCGGCTGGTGGACAAGCCGCCCATTTTAAACGGTTCCGTTTCCGGTCACCGACGAAAAACTTTAAAAAGGCCCCCTCTCCTCAAGACAAAACCAAGGGGGACATATGGGCAAGAAGTACCGGATCATCTTCGACCGTGAGACCTGCATCGGCGCCCTCGCCTGCAACGCTGTCGCGCCGGAGGTCTGGAAGCTCGCCGAGGACGGCAAGGTGGACCTGGTCGGCGGCACGAAGCGCGAGGATGGCAAGTTCGAGCTGGTCATCGACGAGAAGGATTTGACGCTGAACAAGGAGGCGGCGGAGAGCTGCCCGGTCTACGCCATCACCATCGAGGAGGTCGTTGAGACTCCCCAGTAGTATCATTGAGACTTCTAGCAGACTAGGAGAGAGGGTTCAGCCAGTCCTCCAAACCTCGATTGCTGTGATGTTGAACTCTTTCCCGCTCATGGCTCCGGGCACCACGCCGAAGTAATCCCCGCGCGTGTACGTGCCCATGTTCTCGCTGCTCGTGCACGTACCGCCACTCCTGCACGCTTTCGTGGTGTTGCTGCTCAGGTTCACGCTGATGTTGATACTCTTAACATTGTTACTCAGATTGTTGTCGATAATTGCCCAGCACAAGGGAAAGCTCCAGATGATTATGATGCAAATGAGCAGTACTTTACACATTTTGCTGTTCATATTGGTCCTCTTAGTGCTGCATCGCAGGGGTTGGTCCAGTTGACTTCAGGGAATTGGGCGGCCAATTTTTCTTGCACGACGAAGCTCATGAGATCTTGATTGTTGAATACGCGAGGATCACACAGCTCACGAATAACAAGAAAGTAGGCCCACTTAACTTCGCTCCTCTGATCAATTTCGCCACATGCGGCATCGTACATTTCCCGCCCGCAGTCATCAATTGTGCTCTCATTCGTACAGCATTGATGAGAATATGCTATGGCTGCTGAAGAGTACACCGGATAGCATGATTCAAAGTCCTTGTAGTGAATGCAGCGTACGGTGTAGTCCTCCCAGTAATATTTCGTTGGAGTGCTAAGGTTAGAAGGCACACACGTGTTGTCGCGGCACTCCCACTTGATTGGCGGTGAGCCGAGTCTCTTACGAACTCTCAGCGCGCACGGTAATTCGGAATCGGGCGGGATCTGACTAGCATACTCACTGGCGCAAGAATTCGGATCATGGTTCGCATTCAGCGCGTTCGTGACACATGCTGGAAACTCGTTAAATAGGACATCCAGAACATGCGCGTTAATGGATACGTTAAAATGACAATTCGCCGCACGCCACAGGTCTCGCGCTTCCTGGATTTCGTGTGGATAACTGTACGGTCCAACAGCAACCTGCGCGCAACAGGCCCCATCCTCGAAATAGAATCCACAATCCCCTGACGTGACACAAAAGGCGGAGGAGACGTTGGCCAGTGGCTTTGTTCTCGTATTCTGCGAAGGAAAGCACCCCGCAAGTAAAAGAAGGAGCATGAGAATCGCGCTTAAGGAGTGCCTCAGATTTTTCGATTGGTTGGTTCCTTTTACTTCTTGGTTGTGATTCATGGGAGGACCTAGCTAACTGATACAGATGCATTGAGAGTCAGGTTACCGGCAGCGAGAGGTGTGAACGAAAAAATGAATAACTCATTGCTTGATGGAGCTACAGGTCGTGGATTGATATTCTTTATGAAAGAAAACTGATCACCGGCGAAAGACAACGCAGTATCATTTAGCCAAGCCAGGACCGAAGCTGTCGCCGTGATATTTCCCCTATTTGATACATTCACCAGTACGAAGCCATTCTTGTTAGCCACCATATCCACACCAGAGATGACTTGAATGGGACCCCCCACGAGAACCAAATATTCTCTTTTAACTTTAAATATTTGTGTGACTACTATTTGAAAATGACGTAAATAGGTGATAGTGGTTACCTGTACTTATTAAACGATTGATTCTTGCCCTCACCAGACACCTCATCTGGTCAACTCCATTCAACGCGCGGAACGGCGGGAGACGGAGGGCAACAGCCAAATCTTTTTAAACCGCCCGTCCATGAACCATGCTGATGGCAGACCAGCCGAGCCCAGAGGAGCTCCTCAAGCAGCAGAAGGCGAACTGCCTCTTCTGCAAGATTGCCGCGGGAGAGGTGCCGGGCAGGAAGGTCTATGAGGACGGCCGGATGGTGGCGATCCTCGACATCAACCCCGCAGCGAAGGGACATATCCTGGTCATGACGAAGGAGCATTACCCCATCATGCCCCTCATCCCGGCCGAGGAGTTCGAGCACCTCTTCGGTACAGCCGCTGCGCTGAGCGGGGCAGTCAAGAGCGCGATGATAGCGCAGCGCTGCACCACCTTCATCGCGAACGGGGCTGTGGCTGGGCAGCAGAGCCCCCATTTCCTCTTCCACCTGATTCCGCGCGAGCTTGGCGATGGCCTGGCCGCGCTCGCGGTCCCGAAACGGGGCGTGAACCAGAGCGACATCGCAGCCATGGTGGGCCAGAACCTCTACGCGGTGATGCGCCAGCACCTCACCCGGACAGGGAACCTCTCGCTCCTCCAGATGGGGCAGCCGGTCAGAGAGGCGAAGAGCCAGCCGCAGCCGGAGCAGCAACAGCCGGCTCCAACCCGGGTGCCATCGTCGGCGTCCTCTCCGCCCCGTCAGAGGCTCACCCCTGACCAGCTCGCCCGCGTCATCGAGGAGAACCCTGATATCAAGGCGCTCCTCCGCAACAACCCTGAGAAGCTCCAGCGCATCGTCAACGAGAACCCGCAGTTCAAGGAAATCTTTGCTGGCGTTGACATCAAGACGCTAGGAGAGCGGCTGCGCGCAGCGGCGTCGATAGCGGCAGAGGAGCGGCAGGGAGGAGAGGCAGAGGAGGGCTCGCAGGAGGAGTACGAACTCCCCGCCCTAGAGCCGGAAGAGAAGCAGGAGGAGAAGGCGGAGGTGAAGCTTGCCGTCCGTATGACGATGCGGGAGCTCTTCGCCTATATCGACCGGAAGCCACACCTCAAGGAGTACATCCTCGAGTCGCCGAACGAGCTGAAGATCCTCATCCCTGACAACGAGCGGCTCTCGAAATTCTTCGCAGGAAGCAACGTGGATGCCATCATCAGGGCGTACGAGGAGCACACGAAGGAGAAGGATGTGGCGCAGGCAGCAGTGGAGACTGAGGGGGAGAAGAGCGCCGGCCAGATGACGATGGAGGAGCTCTTCGCCTTCATCGACGGGAGGCAGCGGCTGCGGGAGTACATAATCTATGCGCCTGCGAAGCTGCAGAAGCTCATCCCGAAGAACGAGAAGCTCGCCCGCTTCTTCGCCGGCAGCAACGTCAACGCCATCATCCAGGCGTACCAGGAGCACGCCAAGGAGAAGCTCGGTGTCAGAATCACGATGGAACCGTCAGAGGAGAAGCCCGCTGAGGTGAAGCAGCCGGAGGGTCCGTCGCGGCAGGAGGCGGGGGATGCGTACGAGGACGTCCGCGACGGAACCCATCGCGGGACGATGAGCAGAGGTCCGCGATGAACGAGCCGCTCTACGAGGACAGGATGGCGCGGACGTCGCTCGCCGCGGACGCGGCGACGCATGGCCACGTCCTGGTCCAGCCGCAGCGGCAAGTCGCGCGGCTCAGCGACCTCTCGCCGGAGGAGAGCGGCCACCTCTTCCTCGTCGCGAGCTACGCGGCGGCAATCCTCTTCCAGGGGCTCCAGGCTGAAGGGACCAACATCATCATCAACGAGGAGGAGGAGCGGCTCACCGCCCACGTGGTCGCGCGGCGCAGCGACGACGGCCTCAGTTTCGCCTGGCAGCCGACGAAAGCTGGCGAGGCGTCGCTGGAGGAGGTGGCTGAGCGGATCCGCGACAAGGCATTCGCCGTCGACAAGCGAGGGAAAGTGGAGAAACCCGCTGAGGAGCCGAAGAGAGGACCGGAGGAGAGGCCTCCTGAACTGAAGAAGGACGACGCAGTCAGTCAGGCGGAAGAGGAGGAGAACTACCTCATCAAGCAGCTCATCAGGATACCGTAACCTTCCCTTAGCTTTGCATCCCTAAATTTTTCATATAACGAATTCTCCGACTACGGAAACAATGCCGCCATCAGCGGAGCGGCGAGCGGCGACAGCAGCCAGAGCAGGACGTAGGCTACGAGGAAGCTCGGCACGAAGGGGATGCCCTCCTTCACCCAGACTTTCTTCACCTTGAGACGCTTCAGCTCCGCAATCTGCTCTTCTGAGATGCCGAGGTCCTTCGGGCCGCAGACTCGTTTCCCCCTCACCATAACGTCCTTCAATATCCAGTCGCCCTCAGTAAGCTTCCCGACAGGGTACTCCTTGATGAGGACCGCCTGCTCCACAGCCTTGACGCTGAGCCAGAGGTAGAACATGAGGTAGACAGCAATCGTCGCCACGATCAGCGCAGGCCGGTACGTGGCGGCGAGGACAGCGGCGAAGAGGAGGAGGAAACAGCAGGTGACCACGACGGTCCTGAGCGTATGAATCCTCGGCTCCCGGATTATGCGTCGGAACCTCTCGACGAACGCCTTCCGCTCCTTGAACGCGAGCCCGGCGGTATAGAGGAGGCCGTAGGTCGCGCCGGAGAAGAGGGAGAGGACGAGGAAGAGGAGGAGGTCGTAGGAGCCGAAGCCAAGGCCCAAGAGCGCGCCGAGCCCCATCAGCAGCTTCGAGTCCGCGCCGCCCCACTGGCCGAGGTAGAAGAGGAGGAAGCCGAGCGCCACCATCGCACCGAGGCCAAGGAGCATGGAGAGGAGCGGCTGCCAGCTGCCGAGGAGAAGCGCCTTCGCAGCGCCGTACGAGACCGAGAAGAGGAGCAGGCCGTAGCTCACCAGATCCGGCACCTCGCGCGTCCGGATGTCGTGCACCGAGGCGAGGCCGAGGGCGAGGAGGCCTGCCACGAAGACGACGAAATCCATCGCTGCCCGGGAACCGCCGCCCCTTATAAAAATTTAGATTCGTCTACCGTTTCATCACGAAGAGCATTCCGGGCGTCAGCTTGGAGAAATCCTCGATCACCATGTCCGCGCCGGCCTCCGCGAGCTCCTCCCGCGGAGTCGTCGTGAGGAGGGCGACGCAGTAGCAGCCGGCCCGCTTCGCAGCGAGCACCCCTGAGACCGAGTCCTCGAAGACGACGCACTCCGCAGGCTTCTTCCCGAGCCGCTTGCAGGCGAGGAGGTAGACTGCCGGGTCTGGTTTCGCGTGTCCGGCCTCCTCGCTGTTGACGCGCGGCTCGTCCTGGAGCTTCAGGATCTGGAGGGAGAGGAGGAGCGTGCTCTCCTCGGCGTTCGTCGCGATGATCGAGGGCACCTTCAGCTCGCGGAGCCCATCGTAGAACTGGCCGAACCCCTTCACCGGGAGGAGCTGCCGCATCGCGAGCTCCTTGAAGAGGAGCCGCCGCTTCGCCCGCAGCTCCTCGACATTGACGGAATTGAGCAGCCCCTTCTTGGCGAGCGCGTCCGCGAAGATGTGCTTGGCGCCGGTCCCCTCGTAGATGCGGAACCACGTCTCTCGCGGTATCTGGATGCCGTACTGCTGCAGCACCTCGTTGAAGCTCTGGAGATGGAGGGAGCTGCTCTCCGTGATGGTGCCGTCGAGATCGAAGATGGCTGCTGAGAAGCGTGGTTTCGGTGGTGCCATTAGGAGGATGGCTCAGGGACCCTTTTTAATTTTTACGTCGTAGGTTATTCTGTAGTCTTCCGATCTTTCTCCTCGAAAGCTTTATAAAGAGACCGTTGTTTCGGCGCAGTACCTGTGATTGATGAAGCTCTTCTCGGATGAGGAGGGCCGAATGAGGGAACGTTTCTGTTCCGGGTCACACGGAGGAGAGAGCCATAGCGGAGGAATGAGACGATGAGCGACGAATCTGTGTTCGAGATCATCGAGGTCGCGAAGAAGACCGGGAAGCTGAAGAAGGGCTGCAACGAAGTCACGAAGGCGCTCGAGAAGGGCCAGGCGAAGCTGGTCGTCGTCGCCAAGGACACGCAGCCGAAGGAGATCATCATGCACCTCCCCCTCCTGAGCAAGGAGAAGGGCGTCAGGTACGTCGAGGTCGAGAAGAAGGAGGAGCTCGGCGCAGCCGCGGGACTCCCGCTCGGCACCGCAGCCATCGCGGTCGTGGATCTCGGCGAGGCGGCAGAGATGCTGAAGCACCTCGGCAGCGACTGAGGCGATGGCCCATGGCAGAGGAGATTAAGGGGGGGGTCACGTTCACCGACGCTGTGCCCGCCTCCGTGGAGGAGATCGTCGGCAGGACCGGCACGAGGGGCGAAGCAGTCCAGGTGCGGGTCAAGGTCCTCGACGGACGGGACAAGAACAAAATCATCAGGCGGAACGTCCGCGGCCCGATACAGCTCGGCGACATCCTGATGCTGCGCGAGACAGAGATCGAGGCGCGGCCGCTCAACAAGGCGGGCAGGGGCAACAACTGAGGGTGATCATCCATGGCGCAGTGCAGCTTTTGCGGCACCGACATACCGGCCGGGACAGGCCTGATGTACGTGAAGAAGGACGCGAAGGTCCTCTGGTTCTGCAGCAGGAAGTGCGAGAAGAACCTCGTCGTCCTCGGACGAAAGCCGAGGAACGAACCTTGGACTGCGGAGGCGCGGGCAGCGAAAGCGGCGGCGATCACCGCCAGCCAGAAGGGCGAGCACGTCAAGATAAAGGAGCCGAAGGAGAAGAAGGGGAAGGGCAGCAAGGCCGGATCCAGCGCTCCGGAAAGAGAGGAGAGTGAGGATGAATGATCCAGCGTACCCTCGTCCTCCTGAAGCCAGATGCGGTGCAACGCGCCCACATGGGCGAAATCATCACGCGGTTCGAGCACGCAGGCCTCAAGATGGTCGGCTGCAAGATGATCTGGGTTGATAAGGAGTTCGCGAAGCAGCACTACGCCGAGCACGTCGGCAAGAAGTTCTACCCCGGCCTGGAGGCGATCATCACCCTCGGCCCCGTCCTGGCAATGGTCTGGGAAGGGGTGGATGCCATCGATACCGTGCGGAAGATTGTTGGCCCGACTGAGCCGAAGAGCGCGCCGGCAGGCACGATCAGGGGCGACTTCGCCCATGTCAGCTACAGCCACGCCGACGAGAAGGGCATCGGCATCAAGAACCTCATCCATGCGAGCGCGAACGCGGAGGATGCGGCCAAGGAGGTGACTCTCTGGTTCTCGCCCGAGGAGCTCCACTCCTACAAGAGCGTCCACGACATCCATGTCCTGGAGTGAAGAGAACAGAGGCAGCAAGACAGGTGAATATGTTATGGTGAAGATGGTAGACCGCGTGAAGGAGATCATGAAGGATCCCGTTCATATCAGGAATATCGCGATCTGCGCGCACATCGACCACGGCAAGACGACGCTGAGCGACAACCTCCTCGCCGGCGCCGGCATGATGAGCGAGGACCTCGCCGGCAAGGCGCTCGTCCTCGACTTCCATCATGACGAGGCGGAGCGCGGCATCACGATCGACTCCGCAGCAGTCTCGATGGTCCACGACCTCGAGGGGCACGATTACCTCATCAACCTCATCGACACGCCCGGCCACGTCGACTTCGGGGGCGACGTGACCCGCGCGATGCGCGCCGTTGACGGCGCAGTCGTCCTCTGCTGCGCAGTCGAGGGGATGATGCCCCAGACGGAGACCGTGCTCCGCCAGGCGCTCAAGGAGCGCGTCAAGCCAATCCTCTTCATCAACAAGGTGGACAGGCTCATCAAGGAGCTGAAGCTCACCCCTGAGGCGATGCAGCAGCGGTTCATCAGCATCATCATGGACGTGAACAAGAAGATCACCGACATCGCCGAGAGGGAGTACGGCGAGAAGTGGCAGGTCAACGTCCAGGACGGCTCAGTCTGCTTCGGCTCCGCGTTCCACAACTGGGCGCTGAACATCGACTACATGAAGAGGCACGGCATCAGCTTCAAGGAGATCATCGACGCGTACGAGAACGACACCTGGAAGGAGCTGAAGAAAAAGGCGCCGCTCCACAAGGTCCTCCTCAACGCGGTGGTGAAGCACCATCCCGATCCCGTGGACTCGGCCAAGTACCGGATTCCGAAGATCTGGCACGGCGACCCCGAGAGCCCCATGGGCAGGACGCTCATCAACTGCGACCCGAAGGGTGAGCTCGCCTTCGTCATCACGAAGGTCGTCGTCGACCCGCAGGCCGGAGAGATAGCGACCGGCCGGCTCTTCGGCGGCACGATGAGGAAGGGGCTCGAGGTCTACCTCAACAGGATGAAGAAGAGCGTGCGGACGCAGCAGGTCTACGTCTACAACGGCCCGAAGAAGGAGATCGTCGAGGAGGCCCCGGCGGGGAACATCATCGGCCTCGGCGGCCTCAAGGACGGCTACCCCGGCGAGACTGTCACCGTCGGCGAGCAGGAGCCGTTCGAGCAGATCAGCCACCTCTTCGAGCCGGTCATCACCAAGGCGATCGAAGCGAAGAAGCCCTCGGACCTGCCGAAGCTGATTGACGTCCTCGTCCAGGTCGGCAAGGAGGATCCGTCCATCAAGGTGACCATCAACAACGAGACGGGAGAGCACCTCATCAGCGGCATGGGGGAGCTCCACCTCGAGATCATCGAGAACAGGATCATCCGCGAGAAGGGCGTCGAGGTGACCACGACGCCGCCCGTCGTCGTCTACCGGGAGACCGTGACGAGGAAGAGCCCGGAGCCGATGGAGGGGAAGTCGCCGAACAAGCACAACAGGCTCTACTTCACCGTCGAGCCGATGTCCGCGGCGCTGAAGCAGGCGATGAAGGAGAAGAGGATACCCTTCATGCAGGTCAAGAAGAAGGACGAGGCGCTCTGGGCAGCCCTGCAGGAGACGGGGATGGAGACCAAGGAGACGAGGAACGTCAGGAACATCTACAATGGGAACATCTTCATCGACGCCACGCGCGGCATCGTCCAGATCAACGAGATCCTCGAGCTGGTCAACGACATGTTCGAGAACGTGATGCAGTACGGCCCCATCGCGAACGAGCCTGTCACCGGCGTGATCGTCCGGCTCATCGACGCGAAGCTCCACGAGGACGCGATCCACCGCGGCCCGGCGCAGATGTACCCCGCCGTCCGCGACGGCATCCGCGCCGCCTTCAACTCCGCCGGCCCGGTCCTCTACGAGCCGATCCAGACGCTCCGGTTCGAGGCGCCGATGGAGTACATGGGCGAAATCTCGAAGCTGATCGGCAACAAGCGCGGCCAGCTCCTCGACATGCAGCAGGAGCAGGCCACGGTCACGGTCATCGGGAAGCTGCCGGTGGGCGAGATGTTCGGCCTCGCGAGCGAGCTCAGGAGCGCGACCGGCGGCCGGGGGAGCAGCTCCGTCATCGACCAGAACTTCGAGCTCCTCCCCTACGAGCTCCAGCCGCGCATCATCAAGGCGATCCGCGACCGGAAAGGCCTGAAGGTCGAGTAGAACCCCTTCTTATCCAGTTTATACTCTTTTTTGTCTGGTTCTCAGTATGAGCATTTTGGGTTGGTAGGGAACTGGTGGTTGTTTATCTAAACGCGAGCGTTGCCTTGGAGCAAGACCAGAAATTTGATTGATTCATGCAGGTCAAATTTCGACATTGCTCGCGCCACGAGAAACGCAGAGCGTTTCTGGGGCTCCGAAAACCTCTGGTTTTCGTGAGCCACAGGCGCGAGAAGAACTCCGCAACGCTCGCGCTAGAGGAAAGTTAGAAAGAGAGAATGAAAACGTTTATCTCTTGTTCCCGAAATAGAATATCTTCTCGATGGAGACGTCCGCAGGCGCCACGCCGTTCCTGTCAATCGGCTTGTCGAGGCGCCGCTCAGGCGCCGCCTGCTGGGGGGGAGCCTGCTGCGGCCACTGCTGCTGGGGCGGCTCCGGCGCTCCTGCGCCGAAGCGCGTCGCCTTCTTCAGGCCTGCGACCTCCTCCTTGAGGCCGGAGAGCTCCTCCCTGAGCTTTCCAATCTCGGTGAGGAGCTTCTTCCCGTTCATCTCGAGGATGAGCTCTATCTTCTGGGTCAGAAGGTCGTCCTGCTGGAGCATCGTCGTCACCCGGTGCCTACTGGCCTGCTCCAGGGAAGTTCTCCTTCAGGAAGGTGACCATCATCTCGTTGCCGGCAGCCGCGTAACTCTGGTAGGCGAGCTTCAGCTGCTCAGCCTGGACGCAGATGTCGCCCAGCGAGTTGAGCTTCTCCGGGGCTTCGGCGAGCTGGTAGGCGCGGAGCGCGCCTGCGAAGTCCCTGTCGGCGACGCTGGAGTCGCCCACGACCGCGAGCTTCTCCCTGTTCTTGGTGCTGCCGAATATCTCGACCGCGATCTCGTAGCGCCCTTTCGTGGTGCACTCGTCGCCCACCTTCTCGAGGCTCGGGATGTCGTCGACGAGCCTGAACGCTGCCATCGCCTCCTTCAGGTGGCTGTTCTCAAGGCATTTCTTGCCCAGGGCGATGAGCCGCTCCTGGTCGCCTGCGAGCTTGTAGCAGTTGATCGCCTCGCCGTTCTGGCCGACGAGCTCGTAGTGCTCGCCGATCTCGGAGAGCTTGGCCCTGTTGGAGCCGAGGACGAAGGAGTTGATCGCCTCCTTCACCGACCCCTTCCGGAAGTACTCGTCTCCCACGTAGTTGAGGAGCCGCTTCTTCAGCTCGCCGTCGAGCATGGAGAGGTTCATGTTCTCCACGCCGCGCTGCACCAGGACCGGGACGAGCCTCCGGATCGTGTCGCTGTCGCGCTCCTGTGCCTTCGAGAAGACCGCCTTGTTCCGCTCGGCGATCTCGCTCACCATCTTCTGGACTACAGCCTGCTCTGCCATTGGTTCCACCTCACGCGAAAATCTCGATGCCCAGGTCGTCGCTCAGCTGCTGGCGCGCCTTGACGGTCTGCTTGTGCAGCTCCTTGCCGAGGACCCAGGGGCTCCGGACGCCGGTGATGATGGTCATCACCATCAGCTTGCTCTTGAAGTGCTCGTCGACGCGGGCGCCCCAGATGACGTTGGCGTCCTGGTCCATGGACTCGGTGACGAGCTCGCCTGCGCGGGCCACCTCGTCCAGGGTCATGTCCGGGCCGCCGGTCACGTGGATGATCGCTCCTGTCGCGCCTTCGTAGGTAATCTCGAGGAGCGGGTTGGCCAGGGCTCCCTTCACCGCCTCCTCGACCCTGTTGTTCGTGTCGCTGCTCCCGACGCCGATGGCTGCGACGCCGCCGTCCGTCATGATCGCCTTGACGTCCGCGTAGTCCAGGTTGACCAGGCTCGGCACCGCGATGATCTCCACGATCCCCTTGATCATGGTCGCGACCAGCTCGTTCGCAACGGCGAAGGCCTGCTCGACGGGGAGGCTCCCCGCGATCTGGACCAGCCGGTTGTTGTCGATGACGATGACGGTGTCGCAGACGTTCCGGAGCGTCTTGAGCCCCTCCTCGGCCTTGTCGACGCGTGCACGCTCGATCTTGAACGGCATCGTGACGGTGCCGATGACGATGGCTCCCTGCTCCTTGGCGATCTGCGCCACGACAGGGGCGCTGCCGGTCCCTGTGCCGCCGCCCATCCCTGCGCAGACGAAGACCATGTCAGTGTGACTGAGGGCCTCCTTGATCTCCTGGATGGACTCCTTGGCAGCCTCCAGCCCCTTCTGGGGGTAGCCGCCGGCGCCGAGCCCCCTGGTGACGTTCTTGCCGATGAGGATCTTCCTGTCCGCCTCCATCAGGTCGAGGTGCTGCTTGTCCGTGTTGAGGCAGAGGACCTCCGCGCCCTTGACTCCCTTCTTGTAGAGCCAGTTCGTCATGTTGCTGCCGCCGCCGCCGCAACCGATGACCTTGATGTTCGCCTGCCCGACTTCGAATGCCTCATCCTTCTCGTTCCGGTATCCCATGTCTTTCACCTTCGTCGCAACGCAATCGTCTTTTCGAGAGGTGCGCCGCTAGGACGCTCCCTGTGGCACGTTTTTTGTGCATACTAATATATAAATGTTTCTATTGGTATAGTATATAGTATACTAAGAAGCGCGGGGTTTAAAAACTCACTCCTGCCGCCACCCCTTCACCCGGTCCCGGACCAGCTGCTCCACGACCTGCGACATCTTGAGCCCCCGCTTCGCAGCCTCTCGCCTGAGTTCGCGGACGAGGTCACCATCCAAGGTGAAGTCGACATGGACCTTCCTGCCGAGCTTCGGCATCCGCCTCGTGTGCTCGAACTCCACCAGGGCCTCGAAGAGATCGGGGTTCGCCCGGATCAGCCGCCGCGCGGTCTCGATATACTTACCGGATGACATCCTTGATCATCTCCTCGAACTCCTTGAGGTTCGTGACGTTCCTCTTCAGCGCCCGCTCGATGAGCTTCGCCACCCCGTTCTTGTCGACATCGAACCCCTGGAGGCGGCTTTCGGTCAGAATCAGGGCCGCGGCTGTCCGCGTGTTCCCGTCCTCGAAGACGTGGTCGATCAGGATGGCGCGGACCACCATTGCGAGCGCCTTGACCCAGTTCGTGGTCCGCTGCGAATAGTCAAGGGCGAAGCCGAGGCTGGAGCGGTTGTAGAGCCGGCCGTTATGGAACTCCTGGTTGATAGCAACGACATCCCGGAGCTTTAACATTTTGTATGTATGAATATGTATTATTATATATCTTTTTCGATGAGAAGAACGGAGATGAAAAAGGGGGTTTCGTCGAGGAGAAACCACCGATATCTTTATAAACAAACCGTCGTTTTCGCCAGCGGATTAGCATCATATGCTCTAAGAAGGAGGGACCAACATGGCAAAGGAGAAAGTGCACATCAACCTGGTGTTCATCGGGCACGTCGACCACGGCAAGTCCACCATGGTCGGCCGGCTGCTCTTCGACACCGGCAACGTCAGCGAGCAGCAGCTCCGGAAGCTGAAGGACAAGGCGCAGGAGCTCGGCAAGGCCGGCTTCGAGTTCGCCTACGTCATGGACAACCTGAAGGAGGAGCAGGAGCGCGGCGTCACCATCGACCTGGCCCACAAGAAGTTCGAGACGGAGAAGTACTACTTCACCATCATTGACGCGCCCGGCCACAAGGACTTCATCAAGAATATGATCACCGGCGCCAGCCAGGCTGATGCCGGCGTCCTCGTGGTGGCGGCCAACGACGGCGTCAGCGCACAGACACGGGAGCACGCCTACCTCGCCAAGGTGCTCGGCGTCAACCAGCTCATCGTGGCGGTGAACAAGATGGACATGAAGGGCGTCGAGTACAGCCAGAAGCGGTACGAGGAGGTGAAGGCGGAGACCTCGAAGCTCCTCTCCACCGTCGGCTACAAGGTGGACAAGATCCACTTCCTCCCCGTGGCCGCCCTCCCGGGCGACAACGTGGCGAAGAAGACGGACAAGATGCCCTGGTGGACCGGCAACACCCTCCTGGAGGCCATGAACAGCCTCAGCCCGCCTGAGAAGCCGACCAACCTGCCGCTCCGGCTGCCGATCCAGGATGTCTACAACATCACCGGCATCGGCGTCGTCCCGGTGGGCCGCGTCGAGACAGGACTCCTCAAGGTGAACGACAAGGTGATCGCCATGCCAGGCCGCGAGGGGAAGGGCGTCCCCGGCGAGGTGAAGTCCATCGAGATGCACCACGAGGCGCTCCAGCAGGCTGAGCCCGGCGACAACGTCGGCATCTCCGTCAGGGGCTTCGGCAAGAAGGATATCGCCCGGGGCGACGTGATCGGCCACCCGGACAGCCCGCCCACGGTCGCGACCGAGTTCACGGCCCAGATCGTGGTGCTGAACCACCCGAGCGTCATCACCGTCGGCTACACCCCGGTGTTCCACATCCACACCGCGCAGGTGGCCTGCCGCTTCGAGGCGATCGAGAAGAAGCTCGACCCCGCGACCGGCGAGGTGCTCCAGGAGAACCCGGACTTCATCAAGAACGGCGACGCCGCCATCGTGAAGATCAAGCCGATCCAGCCGCTCGTCATCGAGAAGAAGGCCGACATCCCGCAGCTCGCGAACTTCGCCATCAGGGACTCCGGTGCCACAGTAGCGGCGGGGATGTGCATCAGCCTCGTCAAGAAGCAGATGTGAAACCTTTTTCCCTTCTCTTCCAAACTCCTTTGTCGCCTTTCCAAACCTCTTGCCAGGGGCCATACGCTTAAATAGGGTCCGTGGTTCCCAGGATGAAATGAAGACGTTCATCATGTAGAGAGGCCGAAGATGCAGCAGCGGGCACGTATCAAGCTGGCGAGCACCGACATCGAGAAGATTAACCAAGTCTGCGCCTACATCAAGGACATCGCCGACAAGACAGGAGTCGTGATGAAGGGGCCGGTGCCGCTGCCGCGGAAGAGCCTCAAGGTCACCACCCGGAAGAGCCCGGACGGCGAGGGGAAGGCGACCTGGGAGCGCTACGAGATGCGCATCCACAAGCGGCTCATCGACCTCGGCCTCGACGAACGGGCCCTCCGCCTCATCATGCGCGTCCCCATCCCCGAGGGGCTCCAGATCGAGATTGAGATGATTTAACCAAACCTCCAAGGCGTTTTCTAACCACTCTTAAGAAACAACATTTATATACGTTTCTTGGTTTCCCCTACTTGTCCTGTTTGAGGAGATGATGAAGATGGATGAACAACGAAAAATACTCCTGGTCGAGGATCACAAGGGAGTGAGAGAGATGCTCACAGAGGTACTTGATAGTAATGGATGGAGGGTGCTCTCGGCTGCGGATGCACCGAAGGCCCTCGAGATTGCTAAGGAGACGCATAATCTCGCCGCACTCCTCACTGACATGAACCTAGGCGAGGCGAAGGGAGAGTATGTAGCGCAGGAGGTTCTCAAGTACAGTCCAGGCATCCACGTCGTCTACATGTCAACGGACACGCGGGAGGAGCTGGGTAGCAGACTCCCCCCCGACGCTCGTTTCTGGTGTAAGCGATTCGTCAATCTGGAAGAGCTCGAGGCGTTGCTGCGATGAGCCCGAGACACCTCCTCTTGGTCGAGGATGACGATGGTGTCCGGAAGGCGTTGGTCCGCGCCCTCAAGTCAATTGGCTGGGAGGTCACGACCGCGAGCAGCCTCATAGAGGTGAAAAGCCTCGGCACCAGCGTCGGGAGCATCGATGCCGTCCTCACGGACATGGAACTGAACCCGGATGGATCAACGGGAACCGAGGTCGCAGCATACGTGCATAACCTTCGGCCCAACCTCCGTGTTATCTACATGTCCGGCAAGGATAGGGATGGGCTCCGACAGGGGGGCCTATCGCTGGGGCCAAACGACATTCTCCTCACCAAGCCTGTTCCCCTCGTAGAGCTCGAACAGGTGCTGGCCAACGCGGTCGCCGACGCCTACCGCGCATGATCGCGGGCACTGGCCAACCCCTCGCAGCCCCTTTAAACCGGCGACGGCCGGGCGCAGCTGATGAGGAGGCGGAAACGTCGTTTTCTACGCGGCTACCAGCACCAGGGGAGGCAGACGACGCTCCACGAGTTCCTCGTCGTCACCCACGTCTACGTGCCGATGCGGCGCCAGTTCCTGGAGCGGCGCGGCCTCGCAGAGCGGGAACTCAAGACGCGGCTGGAGCGGCAGGGCTGGACTGTCTGGCGCGGCGACCTCGTCGGCATCCTGAGAAGAGGGGAAGAGATCTATCCCAATGTCCGGAAGAAGTACGAGCTCTTGGCCCAGCTACTGGAGAAGCGCCACCCAGGCCTCCAGGAGGAGTTCGAGTATCTCGCTACTGTTCACCACGGCCTCCCGGACTTCCTCTGCCACAGGCTCGGCGAGTTCAAGCTCGTCGAGTGCAAGCTCGGCCATGAGCGGCTCAGCGAGGCGCAGCGGCGATGCATCGCAAAGCTCCAGCGCCTCGGTCTCCCTGTCGAGGTCCACAAGCTCGTCGAGGCCTGCACCAAGGTGCGCGCCGCAGAGATCGACATCATGACAGGACGGAAGAGCGTGAGGGAGAGGCAGCTCATCATCACGAAGAAGCTCGCGGAGAGCATGACGTGAGGAGAAAAAGACGCCGTGGCCCCGCCACGGAAATTGACGGCAGTTCGCTGTTACTATTCTCCCGTCGCGTATGGCGAACGGTTATCAGGTCCTAACGCCCAGGCCCGGATTTGAACCGGGAATCCCTTACGGGACAAGCTTTCCAGGCTTGCGCACTACCGGGTTATGCGACCTGGGCACGAACAGGTTGCCCTTCGAGAGAACCGAGAGCCCCTTTTAAAGATTACCGCTCAGCGGACGCCTTCCGCCGGGCGCTCCGGAGGGCAGCTCATTTTCTGAAACCTTTCCGATAAGATGCGAATTCTATGCAGAAAAGCCGCGGAAGGCCAGATTAAGAATCGTGTATGCATTGCTGCGTATGGCCGACCGCCCCGGAGAGGAGTTCCTCGCAGATCTTCTGGTGTGGAGAGAGAAGCACGCTGAACAGCACCTCGCGACCCTCGAGGAAGTGGTCAATGACGTCCCGCCGAGCCTCGAGGAGGTGGTACGGTTCGCCAGGGTGCGCGACGAGTTCTCCGAGAGGGTGCGCGGCATCCTCCTCTACTATGACAAGAACAGGGAGGAGGCGCCGGACGGCGAGGAGTGGTTCGAGCAGGCGGCAAGCGCATTCGACATGATCGAGGAGAAGGAACTACTCATCGAATCGTACATACAGAAGGGGATTGACAGCCATACAGCCCTGGGCCTCAAGCCGGACATCACGCCAGACGAGTTCAGAGGGGGCCGGCACTCATTCGACCACCTCCGGGCGGTCGTGGAGGCGTATGAGCCGATCAGGGTGAAGGAGCTGGAGGGACTCGCCGAGCGGGTCGCACGGCAGGTGGACCAGCATCTCCTCAGGCAGCAGCGGCAGAGCAAGCTGGTGGTGCCTCCTGACAGAAAGGCAGAGGAACCGGATTACCAGCGGCTTCGGACGCAGCTTGAGGGGATAAAGAAGGAGCTCGAAACACCCGCCTACCAGCCTGAGACGAAAGGGTCGCGGAAGAGGCTCAAGGAGAAGATTGACGCCCTCGACAACATCATCACCGATTCGGCGATGAAGGGGTACGACCTCGCCAACGGGGCGAAGGACGTCCTGGCAGACGCGGTCAGCAGCCTGCGGAAGAGCGCGATAACGGAACAGAAGAGGTTCTGGCGGCGCGCGACAATAGTCGCCACTGCAGTCGGAGTTTCCATCACAGCCTCGCTCGCCATCTACCGGCTGAAGACGGAGCACGAGCTCGTCCGGGCGCCGCAGCCGAGAGCAGCGTCTGTCCAGACATCTCTCTATGTCACAGACCCCGCACTTCCCGATATCAGGAACGACGTCGCCATTGTGAAGAAAAAGCTCGGTATTGTCGCGGAGGAGCTCACTGCCGAAAAAGCGCGGAACACGCGCCTCGAAGAGATGCTGACGAAGCTCCAGGCGGAACAGCCGCAGCTAGCAACGCCAGAGACGCGCCACATGAGCGCCTCAGTGTCGCCTAGTATCCCGTTCCCTCCTCAACAGGAGACCCCGAGTTCGCCTTCGTATTTCATCTACGTCGTCCCCCGCGGCGCCACGCTGAGCGGCGTCCACCAGCGATACATCGGCCAGGGCACTTGGCAGGAGCTGAAGCGGCTCAACGAGAGGCTCGTCACCCACCCCTTGTCGTGGCTCTTCCCCGGCATGCCGCTCGTCATCCCGGCAGAAGGGCTCAGGACGACCGAGGGGCTGAGGCCGGCGACCGCCCAAGAGGAAAAGCTCTACCAGCGGGCGGGTGTCACAGCGCCGCTCTATCAGGCTCCGTGCGACATGAGCTTCCTGGAGGTTTCGCAGGAGGTGACCGGCAGCTCTGCGTATGCCGAGGAGATACGGAAGGCCTACAGCGGCGTGAACCAGTCGCTGGGCCCAAGGATTCGACGCAATGACTTCGTCCAGCTCCCCACCGGCATCCCGCTCCGGAGGGAGCGGCTCTACGGAGGCGGATGAAGTTGAGCCTCGTGGAGATGGTAGAGCGGGCGTGGCGCGTCCTCCGGCGTGGCGTCGGGGCGATCCTCCTCTCGGCGGCGATTGCTGCGCCTCTCCGGGCGGCAGTGTCGACGCTTCCGCAGCAGCCTAAGCCAGCGTTGCCAGCATTAGAAGAGCTGCTGCCGCAACCTGCTCCCCCCGCCAACATGCCAATCTTCACCATACAAACCGGTTCCGGCAACGTGCCGATCTACATGCTGCATAAGATAACGGATGACAATCAAAAAGAGGACCGGTACACGATTAGAGAACGGGAGCTCCGGGGCGGACTGGAACGGCTCTACAATGGTGGCTATTCGCTCGTCAGCCTCAAATCCTACCTGAACGGGACTATCGAGCAGGAGCTGCCGCCGGGAAGGAAAGCCGTGGTTCTCACCGACGACGACGCGGATCGGAGCGTCATCGCTGTGGAGCGGGACGCGCACGGCAAGGTCGTCTACGACGACGAAGGGAAACCGAAGCTGCGGGGCGGCACGCTCTACGACCTCCTCAACCGGTTCGCGGATGAGCATCCCGGCTTCGGCCGCGCACTCACTATCTATGTCGACTTCAACAGCAAGGAGAGGCTTCCCGCCGGCCTCGGGACGCCGTTCGACGATGCGGAGATGGGAGGCTACCTCCTGAAGCTCCTCGCCGAGGACCCGAACGTCACGATCGGCAACCATTCAGTCTCTCATAAGAGCAGGAAGAGCATGACGCCGGAGCAACTCCGGAATGACTGCCAACTCTGGGATGCTACATTCACGAAGCTCACTGGCCTCGACGCCCGTCGATATGTACGAACGACCGCGCACCCCTTCGGGGAGGCGGCGCGGAGCAGAACCTCGATGAGTGTGCTCAAGGAGCGGTTCGACGCCATCTGCGACGCTTGGGGCGGAGCCGCTCCTGACCCCCACGGCGCTGAGGCGGGGTGGCGGCGCACGAGCATACCCCGCATCGAGTTCCAGCCTAAGGCGCGTTTCGATCAGCCCGATACGGTCGCGATGTATGGCGAGCGGAACAGGTACGCCTTCGCTGTGAGAGGCGGCGAGCAGCCGGCGCCGCCCCTCGTCGCAGCCCACGCGAAGGAGAATGGAAGGGGAAACCCGTCTCTGACAGAAAGCGCTGGGCAGCCGCAGGACCCCGCCATCCTCCTCCTCGGCGCCGGCGGCGCTGCTGCGCTCCTCTACCAGCTCCACAGAGGGTTCCCGATACTCTCGTCATCGCCGGCAGGCGGGCTCCCAGACGAGCTGCGCTGCTACGTCACGCACCTCTACGCCCACAGCACGACGACGCTCAGTCGGATAGCCCACGAGGCGCACGCCATCTTCGGTGCCAGGCTCAGTCAGGCGGAGGTCTCCGCAATAGGGCGCTCGGGAGAGACGAGGGGCCTGCTGCGGAGGAGCATCAACGACCTCGTCGAGGCGGAGCACGCGGTCCTCGTCTACAACAGGAGCGTCCAGGCCTACGTCGCCGGCGACAGGAAGGCGCTCTGCCATCTCCACAGGCGGAACGCCGCCGCTCTGGGAATCCCAGAGGAGCAGTACCGCGGCGCGCTGACACGCCACGTAACGGATACCTGCGCCGGCAGAGGGAACGGCCTGCTGCTCCGCCGCTTCGACCGGACGCTCCTCCCCGACGAAGAGAGCTACACCTCCAAGGTCGCCGACGCCTATGTCAACAGCAGCGCCACGCTCCAGGAGATCGCGTCGCAGCAGAGCGCGAAGTACGGTATGAGGGTGAGCGCCTCCACTGTCTCGCGGCTCGCCCGGGAGCGGCTGAATCGCCAGCCGGGCGCTGCGCCGGTCGCCTCGCGGCGGGAAGCACGTGCAGTCTGTGCGAGCCGGCGAAACCTCCTCCGGGAGTCGACGACGAGACGGAGAAGCGAAAGCGCCGCCGGTTCCCCTGTCTACGTTGCGGCGGTCTAGCGGGCCCACAGCAAGCTTTATAAATGGTCCGTATTTCTCGACGACCATGAAGGGAATCATCGCGAACTATCGGCGGAGCAGGCACGTCACCTCCGGCAACCAGGTGGTGATCCACGTCGAGGGCGTCAGCTCGAAAGCGGAGGCCCAGAAGCTCGTCGGCAAGAAGGTCACCTGGAACACCGGGAAGCGCAGCCTGAAGGGAGAAGTGACCGGCAGCCACGGCAACAGCGGCGCAATCCGGGCGCGGTTCGAGACCGGCATGCCGGGCCAATCCGTCGGCCAGGAAGTCACAATTAGCTAGGATATTCTCACATTCATATAACTAACTTCTTAGGGGGTTATTTCGTCTACAAACGAAGAGCTCACAGGGCCGCGACGCACCGAGAACTCTCAGTCCATCACGAAGCAGGCCAGCATCAGGAAGAGCCCTTCAAGCATGAAGAGGATGTTGTAGACGATCGAATCGATGGTGACGCTGAAGGCGATCTTCCCCATCTCGTGGAGGACGCTGACGAGGCCGAAGCCGAAGACGAGGAGGCCGACGAGGAAGGAGACGAGGAAGACGCCGCTGTGGAAGGTGTACTCGAAGAAGCTGTCGATGATGAGGTAGAGGCCGCCGAACGCGACGACGAAGGAGAGGACCTGGGCGGGGACGTTGTCCAGGATGGCGGGCGCCTTCCCGATGAGCGGCAGGAAGCCGAGCACGAAGATGAGCGCTCCGACGAAGAAGCTCGTCCAGTGGCGAACGGTATGCATGCGGACACCTCTTTCCTTCTCTCAGGGGATTCTGTTTAAAAAAGTTGCGGCCTACAGGTTCACCGCCTCACCGAGGGTGACGCGGGCCATGCGCTGCATGACGGTCTCGAGGATCTTCTCCTTCTCTTTTACGTCGTCCTCGCTCTTGTGGAGGAGGCCGCTGATCTCTGCGAGGCTGTGCTTGCCAGTCGTGGGATATCCCGTCTTCTGGAGTTCTGCTTCGAGTCTCGCGAAGTTTTCTCGCTCGTCTTTCTCGATCTGGAAGACGATTTCGACAAAGGATTTGACGATGGTGACGAAGTCGTTCATCACCTTCGTGTAATAGATGAGGAGTTGGTTGGCGATCTTCTTCAGGACCGCGAGTCGGTCATCGAGTATCTTCCGCTGGCTGCTCGTGAGCTTCTCGGGCGAGCCGGCTTTTTTGAGTATGTTGAGTATTACCTCTTCGTCCTTGAGCGCCTCCTTGTCCTCCTTCTTCGTCATACGGAGCTCTGTTCGCTCATTCCAGAGCGCATCCAACCCTGCTCGGACGACGTTCTCAGTCAGCACGAGGTTCTGGATCGTGCCCTTGAGGTCTTGCGCTTGACGTTCAACGGCATAATACTGGCCGGAGAGGAGTTGTCTCTCCATCTCGAGGATGCGGTGGAGGGGCTCATGCACCGCTTCAATCTGGGGCTTCAAATCGGGGAATTTCAACTCCATCTTCAGCAGAACCGAGAAGACCTCATCAACGGGCTTCAGTTTCTCGAGACCTCTTCCCTCGGCTATCACGACGTACTTTTCCAGTCGCAACAGACGACTTCGCAGCTCCTCGAACTTCTCAACCCCGTCGACGACATCGTCGAAGAGTTTGTCCATGTCGCCTCGTTGGATGTCATTCCGGAGCTTCTCTGCGAGTTTCGCCACGAGCTCCCCCTTCTGCCGGAGCGCTCTTATCTCCCTGCGCCTCGCCAGCCGTAGCAGTTGGTTCGTCGTCAAGAGCATCGTCGACATCCGCGCAACGAAGTATCGGAACATTTCGTATCACCTTCTCATTGATATAAATTTAATATCACGAACGGCCCCTCTCAGCTTTAATTCCATCGAGTTGGCGTACTAACCATTGGAGACCTTCTACAAGCTCGTGGAAAGTGTGGCCGCCCATCGATTCATTAATAGCCGTCTCGAGAGCCTTTTTTAGCTTCACCTGCAGGTTATGTGAGGAGGGTATACCGCTGAGGACATCTTTTTGCTTTATGATTCCCTGCTTGATGGCGTGTTTCAAACAATAGTAGAGGAGTTCGCTCGTTGTTACATACTCCCTCGCCTGACCCAGTCGCGGGAGAAAAGCGTTATCTGCGTTAATTACGATCTGCAAATCCTGCCAGATAGTGACGATAATCTTGAGGGTTTCCTTGTCAGTCCAAAAGAGATTATGATTTCCTTTCACGTTCTCGAGTGACTTAAGCTTCTCGAGCTTTTCGTGCAACTCTTGATATTTCTTATCCTTCAAGCCAGACACAATGCTCGAAGTCAGGGGCGCGCCTTGGGCTCCTTTGTGCTCCTTCGGGTCCCAGACGTCCCATTTCCAGTGCAGCGCGGTCCAGTCGAAGGACCATCCCTTAACGCCGTTGAACCGGAGGCGGAGGAGGTCGAACTTCTTGATCCGAGCAGCGCCCAGCATGATAACCTCGTCCTCGCCGAGCGTGAATGGCGGCACCGCTTGTCCGTTCCCCTTGCCTTCCAGCGCGCCTTTTTCGGTCAACCCCATCCAACCCAAATAAAGTCCATCTACGCGCCCCTCTTCTTTGCCGCCGATGCCGGCCAGCAGATTGGTGAGATGCTTGTTCGGCGTCTCGGTGTACCCTGCTTTCAGGTCGCCCCTGTTCCTCGGATAATGGTTGCCGTCACGGAGCTTCCCTGCATCGCCTCTCTTGACTCGCCACCACGTGAAGGCGTAGAGGCCGCCGCCGCGCCAAGTCTCGTCGACAAAAGACTGGGGGAGCGAGTCGTTGAACCCTCCGGGCGATGCTGCCGTCTTCCGCTCCCGCTCGAGGGCGTTCTCGTAAATCACCGGCGGAGTTGGTCTGGCCATCTCCGGCGTGGCAACTCCATCGCTCAATGAGCCGTACTCCTTGAGGAACGCCTGGTCAAAGAGCTCGCGGACAGTGCGATTGGGGCCTGGGACTTCGGGCTTGTTGTTGGCGAACACTTCCGCCGCCATCCGTTGCAGCTGCGAATCGGTCAAGAGCGCGTCAAGCTGCTCGAGGCACGGCTTGTAGACGTCGCGAAGCAGGACGATGTTCTTCACCTCGCCCCGTGTGCCAGTATTGTTCTCGAAGTAGTTCCGTGCCGCGCTGCGGGGTGACTCCATCGGGTTGTTTTGGACATAATTTGTCACGTTCTCCCGCTCAGCTCTCAAAATACGGATGAGCTGATTGAGAATGGCAAACTTAACTTGCGTCGACGCCAAATCGAGCATATGCGTATCTGCGACGCCAGTCTCGCGCATGTAGTCTTCCGCTGCCGCGACGAAATTGAACAGCCCGAGACCTGCATAATCCTCCCCTTTTCTGCCGCCATAGGCCTTGAGCCTGGCACGTAGCCACACAAGGAAGTTCAGGGCGTTAGGGTCGATATTGGATGATGCCATGGTCAGTCAATCTTCCCTCTCAGTTGCACGTGATCAGGAGCGAAAGTGATGTCTACAATCTTCGGCTCGAAGCCGGTGTCGGGCTGGGCCTTCTTCCGCTTGAGCCTGATATGGAATATCTCCTCAGCGTCTTTCTCGAGGATGAACCAGTCCTTCATCACGTAGCGGTCGGTGCCGAGGATGCCGAGAGCGCCCGCGATGCCGGTGATGCCGAGCAGCGTGGCGCCGATGACCGTCGAGACCGCATATTGGAACCAGTTGCGGTGCGTCGCCTTCACCATGATCGGCCCCGCGGGAATCCGCTTCGGCCCGAAAGTGCCGTTGGTGCCAGTATAGCCCCACATTTTCTTTGACATCTTTGGAATCTTCCGGTGCTTGATTGTGACGTGCGCCCCCTGGATTTTGTTGTCATCCTCATCTGTGACGAGCACGGTGACGGTGCCGAAGCCGTCGGCCCAGTCGCCGTACTCCTTGCTCGTGTCCTCCGGGCCGTTCTGCTCGCCGCCGTCCTTCGTGCCCCCACCATCCTTGCCTCTGCGCCCTTCGCGGTCAGGCCCTTCCCTCCTGCCGAAGAGGTCCCCGACTGACTTGTCGCCGGCGACGAGCTTGAAGAGCATGTAGATGAGAACAAAGACGACGAGGAGGCTGAGGTAGTCGAGCATCGCGCCGAGGATGGGCTGGACCGCCTGCTGGACATTGACGACAGCCATCAGCGATCACCGCGCCGCAGGAACCGCGACCAGACCGCTGGCGGGATGAGGAGGACGACGGGGAGTCCAATCGCCATCTTGTAGACGGTGATGACCTCGAGGAGGAGTAGAAGGATGACGATAGCGATGAGCCGGCCGATGAAATTCTGGTTGAGCGTCGTGACACAGAAGTAGACCCCGAGGCAGATGACGCCGAGGGGGATGAGCGCTGAGAAGACCGCCGTGATGACGCCGCCGTTCGCAGTCACCCAGTTCTCCGGCATCAGGAACGCGGATATGAGGGCGAAGACCGTGGCGATGACGCCGGCCGTCTTGTTGTCGAAAATCTTCTTGAAGACCCAGTGCGCTACCGCAAGGAAGAGGACGAAGAGGGCGAACCGGATGAAGCCGAGCTGGACAGTCGCGTTCTTGAGGACGGGGAGCGTGAAGATGTTGCTCAGCAGCTCGACGACCCTGTTCAGGGGGGAGATGCCCGTGTAGCCGGTGGCAGCGAGAGCTTGAGGAGAGGCCAGCAAGAGGGCGAGGAGCGCACCGAGAAGATGTCGCAATCCTTGGAGCTGTCTCGCGCCCACCACAGTACCACCAATATATGCTGCTGTTCCTCCTGAGAGGAGAGATTTATAAAACTTTCTATAAACGGAAAGGTTACTTCCCGAGGAGAAAGCGAAAGAAGAAGTATCGCGCTACGGGTCGAATATGCGGATGGCGCGGTTCGGGTCGCGGTAGAGCCTGTTCACCGTCTCGCGCCGGGACGCGTCGATGCCGCAGCAATCGGTCAGGAGCTTCGCGCCGTGGACATATTGGGACACTTTCTCGTGATACGCCTCCCGAAGCTGAGGTGAGACTGCGAGGAGGATGACTCCGTTGAGCTGGCGCCAGAGGCTCGGTTCCGGCGCGTTCGGGAAATAGTCGCGGCGCAACGTCTGGCCGAAGAGGAGCGCATCGCCCTCGGCGAGCGAGAGAAGGCCCTTGAGCTGCCGTGCAGCGCGGCGTGATTCACGGCACGGCTCATTGACGTAGAGATACCGGCCGACGGTCTGTCGGAGGAGCTGGTTATATCGCTTGTGAAATTTGGGGAAGTTGCTGAACTGGGCGTGATGGAAGAGCTCCTCGCCGACGGTGAGGGCGAGGGCATCGTCCTCTGTTCCCTTCGATACGAGACCCACCAGCTCGCCCAGCGGATCGCCGAAGAGCGGCTTCGGTAGACGGAGGAGGGAGCCGGTGTCGCGCTCAGGGATGATGCAGGTCTGCGTCGTGTCGTCGTAGATTCCGTCGACCAAGCTGAACATTCTCTCCATTAGGCGCTTCTGGCGCTCGACGCCGGTGTTCGGCACATAGTGGGTCACATCGATGCCTTTCCGCCTGAGCGGCTCTTCGCACCCTTCGCGATAGAAAGACTTATCAGGAACAATCGTGATATGGAACGACTCTCGATGAGGATCCCAGCCTGAATACGACTTGACAGCGGCTTCGAGGCTCGGCAGGAGGCGCCTAATTCGCTTCTGGAGCGAGGATTGATTCGCTTCGCCGTCAGATGCTAGTGCCAGACCAGCGAGGGCGAGCGTGCCGTTCTGGAGGAATTGCCGTCGATTGACTCCCATGATTTTCATGTTATACCACCGCAATTTATAAATATTTCGAAAATTATCACTTAATAATGGTAAAATTATTTTATTTTTCTATTTAATATTTTTAATTTTTGATTAAAAATTATAGAAAATATTATTTCTAATATATTACATCTTTGATTAAAAGTTTTATAAATATTATATACAATACATCGTTCGAACAATAATTTTATGACCAATATTAAATATTTAATATTATATACAATAAATAGTTTAACCAATAAATTAGAGAATCACATCTACGAAAGGCTTAATCGACAATCTCATTTTAAAATATATAGTTTTTGACTGAATATTTTAGAAACTTTCAGAGTGTGTCCAGCGGGCTGACGACTTTCCGCTTCTCCGCGGAAGAGACGTGAGTGTAGATTTCAGTTGTCTGGATTGAGGAGTGGCCGAGGAGTTCCTGGATGACGCGGAGGTCGGTGCCGGACTCGCGCAGGTGGGTGGCGAAGCTGTGGCGCAATTTGTGCGGCGTCACCTGCTTCGCGATGTTTGCTGCCTTCGCAGCCGTCGAGATGATCTTCTGGGCGTTCCGCGACGTCATCGACTCGCCTGCCCGGCCGAGGAAGATGTGCCCTTTTGCAATACCCTGCTCCTTGAGGAAAGCTGTCAACTCGCCGACGAGCTGCTTGCTTAGGATCACCATCCTGTCCTTGGCCCCCTTCCCCCGCCGCACCCAGGCGATCCGCTGCTCTGGCTCGAGGTCCCCCACCTTGAGGCTGAGCGCCTCGCTGACACGGAGGCCGGAGGCGTAGAGGAGCTTGATGAGGAGCCTGCTCTTCCGGTGGCCCGCAGCCTTGATGAGGCGCCGAATCTCGTCTTGGGTGAGGACGACGGGGAGCTTCTTCTGGAGCTTCGGCGTCTTGATGGTAGCGAACCCCTTCTTTAGCACCTCATTGTAATAGAAGAGGAGCGCGCTCCTGATAAGCGCCACAGAGCTTTTCTCAGCGCCGTTCCGGAGGAGCGCGGCAAGGTGGCCGCGGATGTCCTCTTCGGTCACTTCGGCAGCGCTCTTCTTCACTGCTGCCAGGAAAGCCTTGTTCAGGTAGAGGTAGGTCCTCTCCGTCAGAGGGGAGAGGCCGCGGAGCGTCAGCTCTGTCTGGAGATCCTCAAGGACCATGGTGGCACCTTCGTCGCAACCTTATCCCTGGAAGAGCCACTATAAAAAAGTTCGTATAATTCGTTTATAAATTAGTTCAACTTCGAAGAAATCTTTAAATACTCTGTCATCACCCACCTTGTCACTGGCTTTCAGCCAAGAGAGAGTCGAAGGGGGTGTCATTCATGGCAGGGAGTAAGATGTGGGCTAAGGTTGGCGTCTGGGCGTACGTCGTCGGCATCGTAATCGCCGTCCTCGTGGCGATCTTCGCGCAGCTGGAGACGTGGTCCATCGCAGTCCTGGCGGTGCTCGGCATCATCGTCGGCCTGCTGAACATCACGGACAAGGAGGTGAAGCTCTTCCTCATCGCGAGCATCGCCTTCGTGGTCGCGGCCAGCCAGATGGGCATCGTCTTCAACGCAGTCAGCTATTTTTTCGGCAGAGATACCCTTGTGCGGCTGACCCAGGCCATCGTGGTCTTCACAGCGCCGGGAGCGCTGGTGGTCGCCTTCAAGGCGCTCTACCACGTTGCCAAGAGCGAATAGGCGGAAACCTTTTTTCCTATTTTATCATATTTTTCTTTTGGTTTCTGAGCCAAACACAGGATTACTTATAAATCACCTGAAATAGTTCGTATAATATACATTATACGTACGTTTATTTATAAATAACAGCCCGGGAGCCAAGTACCGATGCCTTCCTGGGGCCGACAAACGCATAGAAGCGCACCTTTCTTCTACCGGAGCCGACCCTTTGGAAGGGAAGAACGTTTCATCAGATAGGCCAAGGAGCGCTCCCTTGATGCAATACCGGAAGGATGAGACACATCGCGTTGAAGGATCACGGTTAATACCCTCCTGAATTAGTTTCTATATATCTAATAATTCGAATCAGTACATTATAAAAGTTTGATTTTTGATTAAAGTTTATAGAATAAATGATTAATATTTAATACTATATAGAAAATATTAAGAGGTGTATCTGCAACTGAAAAGCAACCCAGAACCGTAAGAACGACGCATGCCGCTTATGCCTTCCGGACCTTCCGGGCGAGCCCCCGGAAGTACCTGCCGAAGAGCCCATAGAGCTTCCTGAGCTCCATCTTCCCCTCCGGCGTCAGGGAGTAGACCTTCCGCCGGCCGTCCCTGCTGAACTTGACGAGCTTGAACCGCCGGAGCTTCTTCAGCGCAGGGTAGATCGTGCCCGGCGTGAGCTTCTCCCCCTTCCGGGAGCCAATCCGCTCCGCCAGCCGGTCGCCAAAGAGCCGCTCCCTGCTCAGCTCGTGGAGGATGAGGAAGCTGAGGAGTCCCTTGAACTCGATGTGGAGCGACGGACCTTTCGCGGCCATGGCGGACCCTCGCACGCAGAGATATTTAAACTTGTTGGTTTCGGGGAAACGACGACTACATATTGGTTATCCTACTGAACAGGGTGGCGTTTGTTAAACGAAATAAAAATCACCGTATATAAGTTTTAGTTTTTGATTATAATCTTCAGAAAAAATTAATATTAAAAGTTTTAGTTTTTAATTAAATATATTAGACTTATCACAAACCACACATCATAAACAATATAAAATAAAGTATAGTATTCAAAATATAACTAAACACGAGGGAGAAAGAATGATGGTTTCACGACGACAGAAAGGGGCTAGATCGCCTTGTCGCGGAGGAGTTCCTGGGAGATCTCCTCGCTGATGTTCAGGATGTTCCGCCGCGCCTGGAGGTCCTTGAACTTCAGGTCCAGGCTATGGTAGACCTTGCCGTTCGCGAAGGTCTTCAGGATGGGGACGCCCTTCGACGAGATAGAGAAAAGGTACTGCTCCACCATCTCGACGGTGAGGCCCAGGCGCCGGGCGACCTCCAGGGAGGTGACAGGGTCGTCAGCAGTGTAGAGCACCATGAAGGCCTCCTGCTCGCGATGCGTCAGGACTATCCCTTCCGGCACGCGCTGCTCAGGAGTGACAGTGTACTGGAGCTCGTCGAGCCG
>Ga0315275_10000436_pt1 | contig 34210 bp, 26 predicted proteins | sample YL17G03_0_MG_FD_205557 | JGI IMG/M metagenome (GOLD analysis project Ga0315275, IMG submission 205557) | Sediment microbial communities from Yellowstone Lake, YNP, Wyoming, USA - YL17G03_0 | ecosystem: Environmental > Aquatic > Freshwater > Lake > Sediment | place: USA: Wyoming | collected...
GAGGGTCGCGAGCACCACGCGCTGATTCGAGCGCGAGCCGTTTTCGACGATGGCCACCGGCGTCGAAGGTGCCCGTCCGTGCTGCACCAACTGGTCGCGAATCGTGCCGAGCCCTGCCACACCCATGTAGAGCGCAAGCGTCTGCCGTTCCCGGGCCAGCGTGGCCCAGTCGAGGCTGTCCATCGAGTCGCCACTGTGCGCAGTCACCAACCGCACAGACTGCGCATGCTCGCGATGGGTGAGCGGGATTCCCGCGTAGGCGCCACAGGCAATGGCCGCGGTGATGCCAGGGACGACCTCGAACGGGATGCCATGCTGCTCGAGAAATTCCAGCTCTTCGCCGCCACGGCCGAAGATGAACGGATCGCCGCCCTTCAACCGCACGACGCGCCGGCCGAGCCGTGCCTGCTGCAGCAGCAGTTCGTTGATGCGACCCTGCGAGACGGAGTGGCCACCGGCCATTTTACCGACGCAGATCCGGTCGGCATCGCGCCGCGCGAGGTTGAGGACTTCGTCGGCGACCAGCCGGTCGTGCAGGATCACGTCCGCCTCCTGCAGGGCCCGCAGCGCGTTCAAGGTCAGCAGGCCGGCATCGCCGGGCCCTGCGCCAACGAGCACGACACTGCCGCGCCGCGGGGCATCGGCGTGCTGCAGCGTGCGCTTGAGTTCGCGCTCGGCGCCCGGCAGGTCATTGTTGCGCACCAGCGCCGAGACCTGACCACGCACCACCGTCTCATAGAAGCGGCGGCGCGAGTTGACGTCGGGCAGCCCGCCTTTGATCCGGCCACGCCACCGCTCCAGCAGGCCTGCGAGCTGGCCGAACGATCCATCGAACAGTGACTCGAGCCGCTCGCGCACGAGCCGCGCCAGCACGGGCGCGACGCCGCCGGTCGAAATTGCAATGACCAGGGGTGATCGGTCGACGATCGCAGGCACGATGAAGCTCGAGAGCTCCGCCACGTCGACGACGTTGACGAGCACGTTGCGGTCACGCCCGGCGGTCGCGACCGCTTCGTTCACCGCACGATCGTCCGTCGCTGCAATGGCGAGCACTGCCCCATCGAAGTCCTGCGGATCGAATTGCTCGCGGTGAACCTCGATGGCCGGGTTCTCGCCCAGCCATGCCGTGACTGCGGGCGCGACGAGCCGCACCCGCGCGCCCGCCTCGAGCAGCAGCCGCACCTTCCGCTCGGCCACCGCACCGCCGCCGACGACGAGGACGCGGCGGCCGTGCAGGTCGGCGAAGAGCGGGAAATAGCGCATGTCAGCCGTCGAGACCGTGGATACCGCATTCGCGCTTCAGGCCGAAAAAGCGCGTTGCCTCGGCATCGCCCGCTTCGGCCAGGGTGCGCGTGGTGTGCCAGTCGCCGATCGAGACATACCCCTCATGCCAGAGCGGGTGGTAGGGCAGTTCGTGCTGGCGCAGATAATCGAAGATCTGGCGGTCGGTCCAATCGAAGATCGGATGCACCTTCCAGCGGCCAGCGCGCCATTCGAGCGGCCGGATGCGGCTGCGCGTCTCGGCCTGGTCGCGGCGCAGGCCCGCGAACCACGTGTACACGCCAAGCTCATGCAGCGCGCGGTGCATCGGCTCGGTCTTGCGCGCCTCGTTGTAGCGGTCGATGCCGTCGAGACCCTGCTCCCAGAGCCGGCCGTGACGTGCTTCGAGCCAGGCCGACGAAACGCGCGGCTGGTACACCTTGAGATTGAGTTCGAGCTTCTCGACCAGGTCGTCGATGAAGCGGTAGGTTTCCGGGAACAGGTAACCTGTGTCGATCAGGACGACCGGCAGCGAAGGCAATTCGCGCGTCACCATGTGCAGTGACACGGCCGCCTGCGCGCCGAAGCTCGACGAGAGCGCGTGCTCGCCCGGCAGGTTCGCCACGGCCCAGCGCACGCGATCCTCGGCGCTCATGCGCTCGAGGTCGCTGTTCACCTCGTCCATGACGACCGGCTCGTGCATTGCCCGGCCCGGATCCCATGCGAGCGCTCTCATTCGTGCCAATCCTCCGCGGCTCATGCCGCCTGCGCCCCGACCAGGCCCGCGCGCCAGGCGAAATCGCCAAAGCGTTCGCCCTCCGTGCGTTCCTGCGCGTACCGACTGAACGCCGAGTCCAGCGCGGCGACGATCGTGGACTCATCGACGTTCTCGAGGTGCAGCACGTTGAGGCGCTGCCCCTTGCCGTCGCCACCGAAGAACAGGTTGTAACGACCCGGGGCCTTGCCCACGAGGGCGATTTCCGCGAGATAGGGTCGCGCGCAGCCGTTCGGGCAGCCAGTGATCCGCAGCACCAGCGGCGCACCGGCCAGGCCATTCGCGGCGAGCTGTTCGTCGACCAGTTGCGTGAGCCGTGGCAGGTAGCGTTCGGCCTCGGCCATCGCCAGCGCGCAGGTCGGCAAGGCGACACATGCCAGCGCGTTGAGCGCAACGGGCGTGGCTCGCGCATGACGGTCGAGGCCATAGCGGACGACGAGGCCGTCGATAAACGCGCGTGCGTTCCCATCCACGTTCGCGATCGTCAGGTTCTGGTTCGGCGTCAGGCGAAAATCGCCGCGGTGCACCTTGGCGATCTCACGCAGGCCCGTGAGCCAGGGCCCCTTGGCCGTATCGGCGACACGACCAGCCTCGATGCGCAGCGTCAGGTGCCAGCGGCCGTCGAACCCTTCGGTCCAGCCGAACCGGTCACCGGTCGACTCGAACTTGAAGGGGCGCGCCGGCTCGAGCGCGAAACCCATGCGACGCGTGACTTCCGCGACGAACCACTCGAGGCCGCGGTCCTCGATCGTGTACTTGAGACGGGCGCGCTTGCGCACGGCACGGTTGCCGTAGTCGCGCTGCGTCGTGAGCACGGCCTCCGCCACGGCGAGCAACTGCTCGGGCTGCAGGAAACCCGCAACGTCGGCGACTCGCGGGTGTGTCTCGGCATCGCCGTGCGTGGCGCCCATGCCGCCGCCGACGGTGAGATTGAAACCCTGCAGCTCGCCGTTCTCGATGATGGCGATGAAGCCGAGGTCGTGCGCGAAGACGTCGACGTCATTGACGGGCGGCACGACGATCGCGGCCTTGAACTTGCGCGGCAGGTAGGTCGGGCCGTAGAGAGGCTCGACTTCGTCTTCCGTGCTCGCCACCTTTTCGCCGTCGAGCCAGATCTCGTGATACGCGCGCGTCTGCGGCAGCAGGTGTTCCGAGAGCTGCTTCGCCCATTCGTGCACGACCGGGTGGGCACGCGTCTCGACCGGATTCGCGCTTGCCATCACGTTGCGGTTGACGTCGCCGCACGCCGCGAGGGTATCCATCAGCGAGGCGTTGATCGCCTGCATCGTGGTCTTGAGTTCGGTCTTGATCACGCCGTGGAACTGGAACGCCTGTCGCGTCGTGATCCGCAGCGTGCCGTTCGCATAGCGGCGCGCGATTTCGTCGAGCTGCAGCCACTGCGTGGGCGTGCAGACGCCGCCTGGCAAGCGGGTGCGGATCATGAAGCTGTACGCGGGCTCGAGCTTCTGGCGCCGGCGTTCGTCGCGGATGTCGCGATCGTCCTGCTGGTAGCTGCCGTGGAACTTGATCAGGACCGTGTCGTCCTCGCGGATCGCGCCGGTCAGCGGGTCCTGCAGGCTCTCGACCAGCGTGCCGCGCAGGTTGCGACTGTCGCGCTTGATGCGTTCGACGGGTGATTGCTCGGTCATGCTCGCTCTGCTCAGTACACGTCGCGCAGGTAGCGGCGGTCATCCGCCAGCCGGCGCACGTAGGCGTCTGCGTCGTCACGGCTCTTGCCGCCGTGCTCCGCGACGATGTCGATCAGTGCCGCATTCACGTCGGGCGCCATCTTCTCGGCGTCGCCGCAGACGTAGAGGGACGCGCCGTTCTCGAGCCACGAATACAGGTCCTTGCCCACGCGGCGCAGACGGTCCTGGACGTACTCGCGGGCAATGCTGCGGTCGCGCGAGAACGCGAGGTCGCAGCGGCTCAGCACGCCCCGCTTGACCGCGTCCTGCCATTCGGCCTGGTACAGGAACTCGCTCTGGAAATGACGCGCACCGAAGAAGAGCCAGTTGCGGCCCGTGGCGCCCTGCGCCTCACGGTGCTGCACGAAGCCGCGGAACGGGGCGACGCCCGTGCCGGGACCGATCATGATCACGTCGCGCGAGGTGTCGGCCGGGAGGCGGAAGCGCTCGTTCTGTTCGACGAAGACCCGCGCTTTCGCCTGGTCGCCCTGCAGGCTGGCGAGGAACGCCGAGGCCGCGCCCAGGCGGCGCTTGCGGTCGAGTTCGTAATCCACCAGTGCGACGGTGAGGTGGGCTTCCTCGCCGACCGCTTCCTGGCTGGAAGCGATCGAGTACAGCCGCGGCGCCAAAGGGCGCAGCGCCTGCACGAACGACCTGGCATCCCACTCGCCGGGGTGACGCTGCAGCACGTCGACCACCTGCAGGTCCTTCAGTGTGTGGCGCAGATCGGCTTCGTGGCCGGGTTGCAGCACGTCGGCGAGCCGTGCGTCTTGCGAACGCTCGGCGTGCTGAGTGAGGAACGGCCGCGTCAGGCGCGTGAGTTCACGGCCCGTCGTGAGCCATTCGCGCAGTGGTTTGGCGGCGCCATCGAGTTCGACCGGCTGCTCGCCGTCGAGGCGCAACGCGTGCAGCACTTCGCTGACGACTGCCGGCGGGTTCTCGTGCCAGACGCCGAGCGCGTCGCCCGGCGCATACGTGAGGCCAGAGCCCGCGAGGCTGATTTCGAGGTGACGGACTTCCCTGGTCGCACCACGCCCCGTGAGCGAGTGGTTCGCGACCACTTCGGCCGCGAACGGCTGCTCGCGCGAGAACTGCGGCTCGACAGGAGCCGTGCGCAGGCGCGTTACGGTCGCGGACTGCGAACTGCCACCCAGCGCATCGCGCGCGCCGGCGACTACGCGTTCGAGCCACGAGTTGGCGAGGCTGTCGTAATCGACGTCGCAGTCGACGCGATCGATCAGTCGCCTGGCGCCGAGCGCGGCCAGCCGCTCGTCCACCTGTTTGCCGGTCTCGCAGAACTTCGGATAGCTCGAATCGCCGAGTGCGAGCACCGAGAACGACAGCTGCTCGAGTGGCGGCGCGCGGCGCGATTGCAGGAATTCAATGAGGCCGCGGGCGTCGTCCGGCGGGTCACCGTCGCCCTGCGTGCTGACGACCATCACCAGCATGCGTTCCCTGGCGAGGTCCTTCATCGGATAGTTGCCCGCCGCATAGACGCGCGCCGCGAGACCCGCGACTTCCGCAGCGCGGCCGAGTCGGTCGGCGATGCGCTTGCCGTTGCCCGTCTGGGACCCATAAACGATGGTCAGCCGCGCAGTGGGTTCGGCACGCGCAGCGGGCGCCACGAGCTGCCCCGCCGGCAGCGACACGCCAGAGCGCCCGCTGGCACGCTCATGCGCCACGCCCGCAGCAAAGCCCGAGAGCCACTGCAGGGTGGAGGGCTCGAGACCTTCGACGACACGCAGCAGCAACTCGGTCCGCTCGGGGTCGAGCGGCCCCAGGGGCAGTGTCGTCACGGTGTTGGCGCTCATGGCATTCCTCGCCCGCGAACCTGTTGCGGGGACGTGAATGCTAGGGAGCTACCCCCGGCCGGCGGAAAGGCCGGGTGGTTATGGGCTCAGAACGGGTCTCAGGCGGGGAAGAACTCGATCGGCTTGGTGGTCGTCATCGTGGCCACGTCCCGGTCTTCGAACCGGAACATCTTCACGCGGGCCACCAGCTTGCGTTCGAGCTCCGTATCGCCCAATTCACTGGAAATCACGCGACATTCGGTCACCTCACCCGTCGGCGCGATGGTGACTTCGAGCACCACCTTGCCCTGCAGGGCCGGATTTTCGCGCAGCGCCCGGCTGTACAGCGAGTAGATGGCCGATTTGTTCTTATCAAAGACCAATTCGATCTCTTCACGGGTCCGGGCCGCCTTGGCGCTCTTGCCGGACCGCTGGGCCTCGGGCGCCGCGCTGGCTTCGGTGGTCGCAGACGAAACCCTGGCCGTGGCATGGCCCTTCAAGCCGGTCGATCCGCCGCCAAACCCCTTGCTCACCTCACCCACCGCGATTCCACCGCTGCCGGCCCCCACCTTGGCCGTGAGAATCGAGCGATCGACGCGGGTGCGTTCCCCGGCCCCGGCATTCAGGGACTTGGCGTCGACGTTCGTCTTGACGTCGAGGTCCCGCAACTCGGCCAGCTGATCCGACATGGCAAGCAGTCCCGAGGCTGCCGCCTTCTTGCGCGGATCGGGTTTCGGCTCGGGCTGCACGACGGGTACCGGGCGTTCGACGCGCGCCTCGACCCTGGGCACCTCGATCGGTTTGGGCTGCACCACCTCGATCGGCTTCGGCTTCGGCTTGGGCTGCTCGAGGATGAACTCGACGATGCGTTCAGGCATGGCCGGCGCCATCTCATGCGTGCGCGGCTTGTCCGGCAACAACGGGATGACGATGGCGAACGCGATGAACAGGCCGAGCGCTGCGCCCAGCACGCGGCGGAACCGGCGTTCCTCCTCGGGCGACGGCGTCCACGGCAGGTCATAGATGCGGAAATTGTTGACGACGAATGTGCTGCTCATGGCGCGTGGACCCCTCAGGCGCCAGAAAGTCCGGAGTAGGCCTGCTCACGCTCGACGACCGCAAGCGACACCTTGGTGTACTCGGCAGCCGAACTGCTCGCGACGATCTTGCGCAGCACGGCATACGGCAACGACTTTTCCGCCATCACCGTGACTTCACGGTTCGCCTCCGATCCCGGCAGCAGTCCCTGCGCCTGGTCATCGAGCGCGGCACGCAGCGGTTCGCTCACCGGGCCGCTGGTCGCACCGAGGTCGACGACGGTGACGACCGGCTCGCCGTTCACATACAGCATGTCGCGCGTCACCATCACTACGGTGGCTTCACGCGGCTTCTGTTCCGAATTCGACTGCGGGATCGCGATGTTCTTCGAGTTCGGCAGGATCTCCATGTCCGCGGTGTGCACCAGCAGGTACACGACCAGGATCGTGAGCATGTCGATCATCGGCACCAGCGCGAGCGGGCCGTGCCCACCACCGCCTTTGCCATGGCGCTTGTGGCGCCCCATTCCAGTGCGAATCATGTCGGAGCGTCTCCCAGTGCGATCTGTGGAAAGAGCGGCTCGCGGGTCACCTTGCCGCCATTCACCGTCTGCCGCGCGCGTGCGGCATCCATCACCTGCACGATCGTGTCGTAGTCCACGTCCTCGGCGACGAGCAAGGTCGCGTGACTCACCTCGGGCACCTTCTGCTTGAGCGCGGCAAGGTAGGTGGTGAGCTTCGCGACGTCCTGGCCCGAGGGCACGACGGGAATCGTCTCGAGCACGCCCTGGCTGCGATCGGCGACCTCGATCCCCGATTTGCGCAGGATCAGTTCGAGTTCGAAGCGCGGCGTATCGGTGGCGGCCTGCGTCCCCGGTCCGGGCAGGTTCACCTCGAGCACGCTCGTCTTCGAGAACACGGCCGTGAAGATCAGGAAGAACGCGAGGATCACCATCACGTCCAGCATCGGCACGATGTTCAGGTCGTTGCGGCCGCGGTAGCGCGCATGGTTGCGCTGTTGCCGCCGCGCCAGGACGGAACCCTTCCTCATGCGCGTGCGGCCCCGCGGGCAGGCGCCTCCGGGGTTCCACCGGCGACGCCAGGGCGTGGTGCCGACGCGGCCTGCGCGGCCTGCGCGGCCTGCGCGGCCTGCGCGGTCGCAGCGACCGGACGCGGCGCCTCGGTGCGGCGCTCGACGACGCTGTTCAGGAACTTGATCGACGCCACCTCGAGGCTGTCGACGAGTTCGGTCGTCTTCGTCTCGAGGAACATATGGCAGAGCAACAGCGTGATCGCGAGGCCGAGGCCGAGCGCCGTGTTGTTCATCGCCACCGAGATGCTGGCCGAGAGCATGCTCGCCTTCTCCGCCGGGTTCACGGCGGCGACGGCCGCGAAGGCCTGGATCAGGCCGGTGACGGTGCCGAGCAGACCCATCAGCATGCCGATGTTGGCGAGCGTCGCGAGGTAATGAGTGCGCTTCTCGAGGCGCGGAATCACCTCGATCAGGCTCTCCTCCATGGCCTTCTCGATGTCTTCGCGGCGGCGGGCCGTCGTGATGCGCGACATGCCGTAACGCATGATGGTCGAGAGGGCCGAGTCGGTGTTCTCGGCAACTTCCATCGCCTTGCGGAAGTTACCGGCCTGGATCAGCGGTGACAGTTCCGCCCACAGGCGACGATTGCCGGTCGAAACACGCGTCAGGTAGATGAAGCGCTCGACGGCGATGACGAGGCCGATCACGAAGACGGCGGCGATCGGGTAGAGGAACGCTCCACCCTGCTTGAAGAAGTTGACGATCAGATCGATGGCGTTCATTGCTGGCTAGCTCCGGGAACGGGGACAGGGGAAACGGTTGCAGTGGGTGCCGCGAGGTCGCGGTAGTAATTTATTTCGCGCCGGAATTCGTCGCGATCGAGCGGCGCGAGCAGTTCGTCGATCAGGCTGCCCATGGGGCGGTCGGGACCACCCGGCGGTTCTGCGGCCTTCCACGGCACGATGCTCATGACCTTGGGCAGTTCGCGGTTGCCGGTGATGGCAGTGGCGTCGAGCTGCAGGCGGTCGACGGCCTTCGCGGACGCAGCTCCCTTCGGTGCCGGATCCGCGGCCTGGACCAGAGCAACCGGGAGGCCTGCCAGCAGCAGGAAGGCGAGACTGGAACGGAGAATGGTCTTCACGGCGTGGCCTCCGCGGTGCGTGTGACAGCGGCAATGCGTGCCTTGAGTTCGGTGACCCACGCGGTCACCTGCGTGTCGGCGCCCTGTGTCAGCAGTTGATAGCGCTCATAGTGCGGCAGCGCGGCCACCGGATTGTCGAGATACAGGTCGTGCAGGATCGCGAGATTGCGCTCGGCGTCCGCGTAGTTCGGATCGAGCGTGAGCGCGCGCTCGTACGCCGCCTTCGCGTCGGCAAACTGCCCTGCCTGCCGAAGCTGCACGGCCAGCTGGTTCTGCACCGCCGGATCGGCCTCGGGCGGCACTAGCGGTCCTGCGACCGGCGCTACCGGGGCATCGGCGACTTCCGCCCGCGCATACCGGCCGGGATTCAGCTGCGCGAGTTCGGCGTAGCTCTTCCGCACCCACTCGTCGTAGACGCCTTGCGCCGCGAGCCGGGCATTGCGCTCATGGATGCCGATGGCCTTCTCTTCGAACGGAAACGCCTGCTCCTCGAGCAGCACGTCGTACTGCTCGAGTTCCTCGGCATCGAGATTCTTCGGCCGATCCGACTCCATCAGCGCCTTGCCGAGGTGGCGATAGAGATCCGCCATCGCGAACACCGACGCGGTCGTGACCTGCGCCACGCCATATTCCTCGGCGCGGCCGTAGGCACCGAGTGCCGCTTCAAGGGCCTTGCGCTTGGCGGGGAGCGATTTCTCGAGTGGCAGCCCTAAGCGGATCGCACGAGCGGATGCATCGAGCGGCCGCGCGAGTTCGAGCGCCGCCGTCGCGGCGAGGAATTTCGTGCGGTCGGTGCGCTCCGCGCCCGCCGCCCGGTCGGCGACGATGATGTCTTCGAGCCAGCGCTTGCGGCCATCGGCGTCGTTGGCATCGCGCGCCAGGTCGGCGAGTGTCTGACGCGCATCCAGTGCCGGGCCGGCAGGCACCGGGTAGCGCGTGACGTACTCCGCATAGACGCGGCTCGCCGATGCACGGTCGCCTGCCGCGACCTGCAATTCCGCCGCCTGCCAGAGAGCGGTTCGGCGTACTTCAGGATCTTCAGTCGCGCGGGCCGCGACGCGCTCGAACTCGGCGGCGGCCTTGGCCTGCTGCCCGGACTCGACGTACGCGACCGCAAGCTTGCGGTCCACGTCGGCAGCGAGTTCGTGTTGCGGATACGTGGCCCGGAAACCTTCGAGCACCGTAGCTGCGGCAGTCCACTGTTTGTCCTGCAGCAAGAGCGTCGCGGCGTCGAACTCCGCCTTCGCACGGATCGGCGAGGCCGGCGCGACCGCGGCGACGCGCAGGAAGTCCTGCACGGCACCGGCGTTATCGCCCGCCGCCTGCCGGGTCTCGGCCTGCCGATACACGGCAGCCGCCTGGCGCTCGACAGCCTCCACATGCTGCGGGTCGTTGACCGGCGTGCGTGCGACGACCTCGCCGTACGCACGTTCGGCTTCCGCATAACGCGAGGACTCAAAGTACGTGTGCGCGAGTACCGTCCAGGCAACGAGTTGCTGGCCGGCGTCGGCGCGCGCTCCCAACGCCAGCACGCTCTGCGCGACCGCTTCCGCGCGCTGCCGGTCGCCGAGATCGAACAACTGCTTGGTGGTGCGCGTCAGCACGCCGGGCGTTTCGACGTGATCGGGGAACGTGCTCGAGAACAGCAGCGACGATTCGATGGCGCGCTGCCGCAGGGCCGGTCGCTCGGACGCGGGTACCGTCGGTTCCGCCTTGTCGAGCGCGACCAATGCGGCGTAACCGGCACGACCCGCCTCGGGTGCGTTCTGATAGCTGTACGCGGCCTTTTCGTATTCGTCGGCCGCCTCGGTGAAGCGCGAGCCCTCGAGCAGCAGGTCAGCCAGCAGCAGACGCGTCGCCGGCGCCTCCGTCGTGGCGTCGAAGCCGTCGAGGTATTCGCGGTACCAGCGCACGGCGGCGTCGCGGTCGGCCTCCCCGCCCGGCTTCTGCGCCAGCGCATGATGATGACGCGCCAGGTCGAGCAGGTTCGCCTGGACGGCGGCACTCACGCGCGGATCGATGTTCGCGCCTCGCTGCGCCCAGTACGCGCTGCGCGGTCCGTAGAGTTCGACCAGCTCCTGCTTCGATTCGAGCACCAGCGCGTTGAAGCCCGCCTTGCCATAGGCCTCGGTCGCCTTGCCGAGCAGCAGGGGAGCTTCAGGATCGAGGGGCTGACGACGCGCGAACGAGCGGTACACCTCGGCACCGTCCTGGAAGCGCTCCTTCTCGACGTAGAGATCGCCGAGCGCGCGGTAGAGCCGCGACTCGTACGGCGCCGGACCACGCTGCGCCAGCGCGGCCTGCAGCGACGTCGCACCATCGTCGGCGGCGAACATCAGGCTCAGGGCGCGCAGGGCGTCGTCGGACAGTTCCTGCTGGGGCCGCGTCAGCTGCGACGCGTCGCGCAACTGCCCGTCCTGCACCAGCACGGTGTCGAGCAGGGCAAGAAAGTCACGGCTGCTCGCCGCATTGTTGCCGAGCTTGAACTGCGTCCAGCCGCGCTTGTAGAGCGCCTGCTCGTGGAACGTGCTGCCGGGTCCCATCGCAAGCACTGCTGCGTATGCCTGTTCGGCGTCGGCATAGCGCTTCGCGCTGAAAAACACCTCGCCACGACGGAACTGCGCCTCGTCGGCACGCGCTCCCTGCGGATGCCGCAGCACCAGTTCATCGAGCGCGGCCATCGCCGCCTCGGCATCGCCCGCGACTTCGGACGCGCGTGCGAGCTGGTAAAGAACCGCATCGCGCGCCGCGTAGTCGGGATAGTCGCGCAGCAGTTCCTGGTAGGCGGCGACGGCCTCACGGGCCTTTGCCTGGGAAGCAGCGTCGGGTACGTCACCCGCGGCGCCGAGCGTGGCCGCCTGCTCAAGCCGCAGGTCGCCCAGCCGGCGCAGCGCCTGGGCCTTCAGCGCAGGGTCTGCACCATCGATCTTGAGGAACGCTGCGTAGCTGTTGGCAGCGTCCTCGGGCGCTGCCTGCACCGGCAGCGAGCGATCCACCGGCGCACTGCGGCCGGCGAGCGACCCCAGCGTAGGCTCGGCCTTTTTGCGCGCACTCTCGGCAGTGCCCGACCAGCCGCTGGCCACGACTCCGGCGATTGCGAGCCACACCAGGCGCGAAGCGCTCATTTGCCGCCCCCGCCCGAGGCGCCGTCGTACAGCGAGGCCAGGGCGAACTGCGCCTGCGTCGAGTAGCTGCCCAGACGCTTCTGTTGCGCCTGCAGTTCCCCCACGGCGATGTCGGCCAGCGCGCGCTCCTGCGCGAGGGCCGTGGCGTCGAGCAGTGGAGTGATGCGCGCAACACGTTCGGACAAATTGTCGACGCGGCCCGCAAAGCCCTGTGTGTTCTGCGGCACCAGGTCGCCCGCCTCGCCGATGGCGGCGAGACGCGTGCCGGCCTCGGCCAGCGCCGAACGGGTCTGCTTCAGGTCGCGACGGGTCTGCGTCGCGCGCACCTTGTACGCACGATCGAGTTCCCACGACAGCGCGCCACGCAGCAGGCGCGCGCGCTCAGTGAACTCGTCACGCTGGGGCCCAGCCGGCATCGAGGCCAGCGTCGCGTCGATGCGCGCGAGCACTTCCCACTGTGACCGCTCCTGCGGCGAGGCAAGCGCGGCGACCTCACGGCTCGCTTCAACCTGGGCGAAACGGTCGGTCAGTTCCTGCTGCCGCTGCGCCAGCGCATCGAGGTCGGTGCCCGCCAGCACCTCCTGCCGGTGCGGCTCGCGCTGGGTCGCCGCGAGTTCGCGTGCCTCGATCATCGCGCCGAACGCCTCGAGCGAGTCCGTCCACCGCGCAAGGTTGGCCTGCATCAGTCGCAGGTCGCGGTAGTTCTTGAGGCCTTCCTGGAATTCGTGCGAGGCCATCAGGTGATACAGGTAACGGGTGTGGGGTGCATCCGGCAGCGTCTCGAGTTGCCAGAACCAACCCGGGCGATCGCTCTTCGGCACCGCCGTCAGGATCGAGTCGAGGAAGCCGCCCTGGCGGATGGCTGCGATCGACTCGTCGATCCGGCGCGATTCGCGCGTGTAGGCATCCACGGCCGCACGGTACTGCTGCGTTGCCTGCCCGTTGGACGCCAGCTTGACGTAGGCGTAGGGAACTGCGATCAACGATTCCTGCACCGAAGCGTCGAGAATCGTCCGCTGCTGCAGTTCGAGCCAGGGCACGAGCGCGCGTTCGGGATGGTTGGCGTTGGCTTCGGCCCAGCCGAGCGCCAGCAACGCCTTGTTCGTGAACGGGCCGTCGAGACGCACACGGCTCAGCACCGCCGCCGGATCGTCACTGCCCTGCTGTTGCAGCAAGGCGAATCCCAGCGCCAGGTTGGCGCGGTCCCGCAATGACGCCTGTTCCTCGTTGCTGGCGGGCATCGTGCCCACCTGCTCGAGGAATTGGCGGCCACGTGCCGTGTCGCCCGCACGTACCAGCGCGACGCCGAGGTTGAAGCGTGCGTAGCTGGACCAGCCGCTCGTGTCGCTCCAGCTCTCGAGACGCTGTGCTGCCTCGCCATAGCGCCCGAGGCTCATCAGCACGTTCGCTTCCAGCAAGCGGCGTTCAGGCTCCAGCTTGCCGGCCAAAGGCTGCCCGATAAGCCCGAGATTGCGCAGCGCCGCTTCGTAGTAGCCGCGCTGGTATCCGATCCGCGCGAGATAGAAGCGGGCACGGTCGCGCACCGAAGGTGCCACCGGGCCTGCCAGCAACCGATCGAAGATGCGCTCCGCTTCGGTGTGCAGGCCCAGCGAGAGATAGAGGCCGCCAGACAGCAGATCCGCTTCGGCAGCATGATGGCTCAGCCGATTGAAGTCGCGGTTCGCTTCCAAGCGGACGATCGATTCGAAATAGTCGTCCTGGAAGAAATGAAACAGCACGTCGCCATAGTCGAGATCACGAATTTTCGTGGGCGGTGGTGCATCACGTGCCGGTTCATCCGCATGCGCCGTCCATGCGGCGGCCGCGCCCAGCACCAGGACGATGCAGAGGGCGTAGAGCCGGGCGGTGGAGGATCGCTGACGCATGGTACGGAATTCGGGAAGCCAGTGGCCGTCCTACTCCCACTGCCGCACGACGAACTCCGGCTGCAGCGACGCTTCGCGGTCACTGATGCGGAGTTCGACGTACTTGGCGCCCACGGTCTTGTCGAGCTTGAGCGTCGTGCCGCGACGATAGTCGCGGTCGTGCGGGCCCTTGCCGGTGAAGAACGCGACGATCTCGTGGCTGCCGGTTTTCAGGTTGCCGAGGTACAGCTTCTGCACGCCTCCACGGTGCAGGGCCTGCACTTCGCGTTCGGTGTAGAGGTAGTTCGCCACTTCCTTGTCGTCAACCTTGAGCGTCACCGAGTCGAGTGCGAAAAACGTACCCACGTCGACCGACAGGAATACCGCCACCTGCGTGCTCGCCGGATAGAGCAGTTCTTCCTCGAGTTTGAACAGGTCGCGGTTGAGGTCGATGAGTTGCTTCTTCAGCGCCTGCACGTCCTGGTCGACGGTCTTGAGGTTGGTCGCGTCGCCTTCGGACGGCATCGCCGCGAGCGGGGCAGCGAGCAGGGCGAACACAGTGACCAGTCGCGCAACGCGCAGCAGCAGAGGTGATTTCGGTTTCATGCGGGCGGGGCTCCGTCAGTCCTGGCGCAGGCGTTCGAGTTGTGGCGTGAGTGCGGAAAGATCGGCCGGGACGCCGGACCAGGACGCGCGAACGCGTCCCTCGGCATCGAGCAGCAGCGTGAGCGGCAGCTTCGCCACGTCGTACGTGCGCGCAACGGACTGCTGCGCATCGACGAGCGTCGGCGACTTGAGGTGCAGCGAATCGGCGACCGCGGCTGAGCGGTCGGCGCCGTCGAGATTGACGCCCAGCACTGGCGTGCCGGAACTCACCCCGAGTGCATCGAGCGCGGCGACGGACTCGCGGCAGGGTCCGCACCAGCTGGCCCAGAAATGCAGGACGACGGGTTCACCGCGGTATTCCGACAGGCGCACGTTGCGGCCGTCGACGGCCTTCAGGGCGAAATCAGGCGCGATGGAATTGAGCGCCGGAGGCGCGGCAAACGCAGGTACGCCGGCGGCCACGGCGATTGCCGCAGCCATCCATGTGCGCAATACCCCTTGCGAGGCGTTTGAATCGAGTGTCCTGCGTTGCACCTGGCAACCCCGCTGTCATGGGAACGTCCCGAAGACCGGTGGCTTTGCGCCCCCGCCTTGCGGCAGGTTTGCCCGTTTTCAGTCGACCGCATCGTTGTCTGCGGCTCCCCGGACTGTCAAATCAGCGGGCCAATGAATGCCAGACACTTGCGGTGCGTCACATTTCGTCCCTGCCAGTCGCAACGATTGCTTATTGCGGGGGCTGGAGACCGGCCGAATAGAAGATCTGGCCGTCGCGGTCGACGATGACCGCCTCGACGTCGCCGAGCTTGTGGACGAATTCCATGCCGCGCTCGACGCCGAGGATGAAGACCGTCTTGGTCAGGCCGTCGGTGCGCGTCGCATTGGCGCCGACGACCGTGACGCTGCGCACGGCATCCGGTGACTTGCCGGTGCCCGGCACGAGAATGTGGTGATAGCGCTTGCCGTCTTCTTCGAAATAGCGCTCGTAGTCGCCGGACGTCGAAATCGCCTCGTCCTGCAGCGGGATGCGCGCCACCACCGCACCCTGTTTGCGCGGGTCGCGGATGCCGACCACCCAGGGCTTGCCGAGCCGGTCGCCGAGCAGCGCCGTGTCGCCGCCGGCGTTGACCATCGCATGTTCGATGCCCATGTGCCGCAGGATCTCGACGCCGCGGTCGACCGCCCAGCCCTTCGCAATGCCGCCGAGGTCGATGCGCATGCCCGGCTTCAGGAAGCGGATCGTGCGCGCGACCGGGTCGACTTCGAGGTGCCGGTAATCGACGCCCGGCAACGCGGCCTTGATCTGCGCGTCGGTCGGATGCTGGTGCGCGCGGTAGTCGTACAGGTAACCGACGCTGGCGTACGTGATGTCAAACGCGCCGTTGCTGATGCGCGAATATTCGAGCGACCTGGTCACGACGTCGATGATGTCGGCGTCCACCTGCACCGGACGCTCGAACGCGTGCGCATTGACCTGCGAGAGCTCGCTCTCCGGCTTGTACGTGCTCATGAGGTCGTCGGTGCGGTGCATGTCGGCCATGACCGCATCGATGGCGTTCACGGCAAGGACGGAATCGTCGCACCAGAGCTGCACCGCGACGCGCGTGCCCATGATGGCTTCCTCGCGCTCGTACCAGGCGGCACGCGCGGTCGGGAGCCCGGCCAACAGGTTCAAGGCCAGCAGCAGTACGATCCGTCGCATCGTGAAACCTCAGATACCCTGACGCAGCTGGGCCTCAACGTGCAGGCGCTGCAGGTAGTCACGCACGATGCCAGTCGCCTCGGCCGGGGGCAACAGCCGTTCCTCGACCAGCTTCGCGGCGATGTCGCTCATGGACCGCCGGCCGTCGACCAGCGCTGCCACGTACCCACGCACCCTGAGGGCGAGCGCGTGGTCGGCCACCTCGGGCAACAGCGGGACCGGATGCCGCGGATCGGCCAGCCACGGCGGCAGCGGACGCAGCGGCAGCTCGGCTTCGCGCTGCTTGTGGACCACGAACGTTGCGACTTCCTCGACCCGCGCGTGCCGGCTCGCCGGCGACGCCAGGTACGGCTGGCGCGACGACTGCAACTGTGGCGACTCGAAGCCGGCGCCCGCAACGATCTCCTGCACCTCCTCGCTCGAGTACGCGTGCGCGGGATCGGCCTGCTGAAAGAACAGCGTACCGGTGCAGACCCAGCGTCCGCCCGGAGCGAGCAGTGAATTCACGGTGGCTGCGAGGCTTTCGAGATCGGTATCGACGACGTCGACCAGCCACGGGGTGACGACGGTGTCGAAGCTGCCGGGCGCGAACGGCGGCTGCTTCGCGTCGCCGAACACGAGCTGCAGGCCCGGCTCAGCCCGTGCCGGCGAAACCAAAGTACGCAGCAACGCATGGCTCGCGAGATCGCGCGGTGCAACGGGAAATTCGTAGAGGTCGACGCGCTCGGCGGCGTACATCCGGCGCGCGACGGCCATCAGCAGCGGATTGATGTCGACCGCCACGGTAGCGGTGGGACGCAGGATCGCATGCAGATCGTAGGGGAGCCGCCCTGCCCCGCTGCCGAGCACGAGCAATCTCTCCGGACGCACGCTGCCGAGTGCACGGCGGACGGCAGCAAGCGCCGCCTGGTTCTCCTCCTCACCCCAGACCCAGTCGCGGTGCACGTTGGGGTAATAGCTCGCGAGCCCCTGCGCCGTGGCAACGACCGGAGCGAGCGCCGCATACGTGACAGCCGCTGCCGGATCGGCCTCCGTCTCGAGCGGTGCCAGCAGCGCCTGCAGGCGTCGCGCATGATCCGAACACGCCATTGCCAGCAGCTTGAGCCGGTTGCGTGTCGCGGGCAGCGTGAGGTCCGGGCGCAGTGCCGCGCGGTACTGCGCAGCCTGCCGCTTGAGGTGGGTCGTCATCGCGTGCAGCCGCCCGCGCCATTCGGCGAGCGCGAGATCCGGTGCCGGCAACAGCCACGGCATGCCGTCGATCACGGGATAGCGCGCGCCGCACGCGGAGCAACTCAGCGCGGAGTCGCCCTCGAGCGCACCGGCGCAGCGTGGGCAGCGCAATAACGGCCGGACTGCACTCGCGATCGGTCCGTTCAAGGTTCTCCGGCTAGCCGATGCGGCCGCTCACGATTGGATTGAAGGCGATCAGGCTGTCCTGCAGCGCTGCATTGCCGAGCCCGTTGCGCGGGAAGCGCGACGCGAACTGTCCTTGCTCGCCGTGCAGGGCCATGTAATTCAGCACCACCGTCTCCACCAGCAGGTTGACGTTGCCCGCCGCCGGACTCGACGCGGTTTCGACCGACGCGTCCGCGCGGAAGTAACCGATCTGCTGGTGGCGCGCCGCGCCGCCCGTGCCCGTGGTGACCAGGTCCGGGCGGCCACGGGGATTGTAGACCAGGAAGAACGACGCCGCGGTCGACTGGTTGTCGCTGGTCCACATGAACTTGCCCCGGCCATCGGTCGTATCGTCGACCTGGCCGCTCGCGGAGATCGAGCCGTCCGAGAAGACGTAGAGCATCAACGGCATCCCGCGGCGCGCTGCGTACTCGAGGCAGGCGCCCATGCAGCGTCCGGCGCGCAGATCGCGCAGTTCGCCCGTCGAGCGCCCCTGCCCGTGATAGTCGTATCCGCCGAGCGCGATCGTGCCGGCGCCGGCGTAGCCCGAGAGCACCATCTTCATGACCGCCGCCGTCTTGCGGAACTCGGCGTCGTTGTCGTACTCCGTGCGGCTGAAGATGCCGCCCGCGCCGACGATGTCCGGGTCGAGGTCCGGATTGAGGCTGGACGGGTCGCCGTACTGGTCGACGACGTCGGCCGCCTTCACGTAGCCGCAGTTGACGAGTTCCTTGACGACCTCGTTGCGCGTGACGGTCGTCTGCCTGGGGTCGGTCCAGGGCTGCTTCGGGTCGATCTTCTGCAGCTTGCGGTCGCTGATGCGCTGGATGGCCTCCATCACCGCCACGGTGTCGTCGAGGCTCAGCAGGCTTGCGAGTTGCCCAGTGTCGACCAGGCCGGTGACGTCGCTCGCGCGGTCGACTTTCGTCGGGCGTACCGAAAGGTCGATCAGCCCGGCCGGTGCCATCGAGTTGCCGCCGGAATCCGAGGCACGCGACCCGATCAAAGTCGCCAGCGCGCCATCTGCGCCCGCCTGGTGGATGCCGTACATCGGGTTGTGCGGGTTGTTGCCGGTGTCGTTCTCGGAGCGCGCGGCGATGACGGCGCCGTTGATCGACGCGGCCGTCGCGGGCGCGACGCGATCGAGAATGCCGCGCAGGAACGCGCTGTCGCTGTGGAAGGCGAGGCCGAGCCGCGAATCGGTGAAGCTCGTGCCGGTCGTCGCGTTGGTCATGCCCGGCAGCATGTCGCCCGGCAGGCCGAGCTTGCCGTAGCCCGCCGTGCTGAGGAAATCGAGCTGGCCGCCAGGCCCGCCGATCAGCACGTTCGAGCCGGCCATGTTCGCGCCGCCTGCGAGGTCGATGCAGATGAACGGGATCTTGCCGGCGCCCGCCACGTCGAGGCCGCAGCTCGCCTTGAGCGCGATGAGATCGGGCGACAACGCGGCCTGCGCCGCGCGCGGATTGGCGAACAGGCTGAAGACGGTGGGCGCGGCGATGGTCGCAAGTCCCGTGCCGAAACCCTGCGCCAGGAAATCGCGGCGCGTGACGGGACGCTTGTGCGCCGCCTCGTGACGGATCGGCTGGTCGAGTGCCAGCGCTCGCGGTGGTGTCTTGCGGATGAGCATGTTTCGTCCTTGGCTGCGGGCCGGCGGTCAGTGCAGCAGCGTCGCGGCGCTGCCGAGCAACGCGGCGCAGCTGGCCTTGACGACGGTTTCGGTTCGATCCGCGGCGCAGGAGCCGCCACAACTCGAGAGCCGCGTGATCAGCGCATCGAGATCGCTGCGCACGCCGGCAGCGTCGGGTTCGGTCGCCACGTTGGTCCGCAGCATGTGTCCCACCAGCGAGTCGAGCACGATCGCGCGACCTGCCGGTGCGAAGGCGGTCGCCGGCGCCGCCGTGAAGTTGAAGCCGGGGAAATACTGCGCGCGCGCCGTCGGGCTCTCCACCAGTGCATTGCAGTACTGGATCGAGAGCTGCGCCACCGCGACCGGATGCGCCGAGACGAACGTGTCGATGGTTTCCACCGTGGGCAGGGACTGCTTGATCGTCGCGTAGGTGGCGGCCACCGCCGGATCCTGGGCACTGATACCGGTCAGTTCCGCCATCGTCGCGTTGAGTTCGTCGAACACGCGTAATCCGACATCCGACGGCCGCTGCACATCCGCCGGCGGCGCAGGGGCCAGCGGCACCGGATCGAGCCGCACGTTCTGGTGCGTGCCGAGCACGTCGAAGGTCAGGAAGAACTCGTCCGTGTCGGGACCTTTCTCCAGCGCGATCACCGTGCCGACGGTCGCGAGCGGCTGCCCCAACGGCCCGTACTGGGAATCAGTGATCGTCGTGTCCAGGTTGCGGTAGGCCTGGCCCACCGACGCTTCAGTGCCATTGATGCCGATCCGCAGGCCGGAGATCGGAATCGAGCCCGGCTTGGCCGTCGGGTCGAGACTGATGAACGTCGGCTTGTCGAACAGGTAGCTGTATGAATCGAACTGGCTGACCTCGAACAGGAGGTACGCCTGCGGCACGTCGATCAGGTGACTGATCGAGAACAGCAGGTAGAACTTCTCGCCCACCCCGGCCGTGAAGTTGGTCTGGATCTGCGCATCGGTCAGGACGCGGTTGTAGACGGCCACGAGCCGGAACACGCCCTGGAACTGGCGATCGCCCGAGACCTCGTTGCCGAGGACGAACGCGAAGGTGTCGTCCCAATCGGAGATCGCACCACCTGGCGCCGGATCCGCATCGCCGGTGTACACGCCGTTGACGTAGATGCGACGCCCGCGGACCGGGTCGAAGGTCGCTACCACGTGCTGCAGTGTCGCCTGCAGGTCCTCGTCGGCCGCGGCCGTAGTGAGCTTCGGATCGCCCGCGATGTCGGTGCGAGCCGAACGGTTGTAGAAATCGTAGCTGTAGAGCGTCTGGCCGAGCATGAAGTTGCGGGTGGTCGTGCCGCCCGAGTACGACACGATGCGCGAGTCTTCCTGCGCGACGTTGCCGGGGGCCACCCAGGCTTCGATCGTGTACTCGCCGGTCGCCTTGATCAGGTCGTTCAGCTTGCGGCTCGCGGTGGTCGAGCCCTGTGCCTTGCCGCTGCGCACGTTGAGACCCCAGCCGCCCACCCAGGTCACGTCACCCGAGAGGTTCAGGTTCAGGGCCGGCTCGACGCCGCTGGTGTCGTACGCGACCGAACCACGGCCGGTCTTGAATTCCCACAGTCCGATCATGTTGCCGCTGTAACGGTTGCCGCCGCTCGCGACGAGCCCGTCTGGAATCCGCAGCGCCTTCGAATACACCAGCGCCGAATCCACCTGCGTCACGGGGACCTGGTTCGCGAACGCCTGGATCGCAGCCTCCATCGTGTTCGCGTTCGCAGCACAGTCGCTCCAGCAGTTGTGGAACTCCGTACGCAGGCGCACGACGAGCCTCGAGAGCGCTGGCTGATCGAGGTTGATCTTGGTCTTCACCGCCGCATACGCTTCGTCGACGTCGCTCGAGGCGAAGAAAGGCGACTGCGCTGCCGCCGCCGTCGACGTATGACAGCGCGAGCAATACTCCTCGACGAGCGGATGCACGGTCGTTGCGAACAGCGCCGGTGACGCCGGGAAACTCTTGCTTGCGCCCGGATCCTTGATCGGCGGCGCCTTGAGCACGACGCCTGTCACGCCGCCACCCGCAGTCGCGCCGGCCCAGGCGGTGATCCAGGTCGTGAGAATGTCCGCGCAGGCATCGTTGCTCGCGAGCCAGCAGTTGTGACCACCCGCGACCTTCTGCACCAAGCGCGAATCGCGCGGCGAGGAAAGCGTCACGATCCCGTTGGCCGCGGCATAAGCGAGGTTCACGTCGTCCTGGCGAACGAACTGGGGCGCCTGACCGCCCGCTACGTGACACTGCCCGCAGCGATTGCCCGCCTTGAGGTTGTCCCAGACGTTGATCTTGAACGCCTGCACGTCGGCCGTGGCCGGGGCGGGACCGCTATAGGTTGGCGCCGTTCCGCCGGACGTGACGGGATTTGCAGTCGTCTTGGCGCCGCCCCCGCACGCACTCAGCGCAAGCGCGCACCCGACGATGGCCAGGCCACGGAGCTTCGAGGCAAGACGCAGGATGGTGGTTTCCATGTGTCTTTCCTCAGTCGCCCATGCAGTAGGTGGCGGCTTCGGCGAAGACTCGCTTCAGCTGGTAGCCGTTCGCCTTGAAGCTCGCGGTCATCGCCTGCACGCGCGCCCGGTCCTGTGAGTCGCTTGGGGCCCGGAAACAGACGTTCTTGAAAACCTTCTGCACCTGGCACGAGGCGAACGCATCGCTGTGCGCGAGTTCGCGGCCAAGCGACTTCGCACCCGCCCCCTTCCCGGACAGCGAGCCGTCCCAGCCGAGCAGCGAGTTGCGACCCTTGCGCCAGTAGTTGTCCCACGCATCGTCCGGCGTGGAGTAGCCCGCGGGAAACGTGTCCTTGTTGTGGAAGTACTTCGGCCGCACGACGCCCTGCGTGTAGAGCATGCGTCCGGCCGTTTCGTCGTAGTCGTAGTACGCGAACGCCTGCGTCATCGGATCCATGCCCGAGTGACAGGCGATGCAGTTGTTCAGGAAGATGCGGCTGTCGCCGCCCGGGCTGCGGCTCACGTCCTGCCGGATGCGGTCCGGCGGGCGCGTGGTGTCCTGTACCTGCTCGAGGTCGGTGCAGAGGTGGTTCATCAGCGTGTAGCGGAACATCGCGCGATTGGTGCCGGCGACGAAGAACGCCTGCGCCGCGGCGCGCGTCGTCAGCACGCCGGCCGTCGCTTCGGCAGGGATGCCGCTGGCCGACGACTGCGTCGTCTGCACCAGGTCGTCCTTGAGACTGACGCCCTGCGACTCGAGTGCGGCGTAGTGGTCGTTGTTCGACGGTGAATAACCGGGCACGCCGGATCCGCTGCGCCCCACGTACAGGATGTCGTCGTACAGCACGCGATCGAACGCGACGTCGTCGCGCACCATGCCGATCACGGTTGCGACATAGTCATTGAGCGGCGCGAATACGGTCTGGTCGCGGTTGGTCCACGGCATCGCGAAATTCTTCAGCGTCACGTCGTAAAACGCCCGGTGCTGCATGGCCGTGTAGGCAGCGTCGGTCGCGCGGCCGGCCGCAATGTCGTTCGCCATCGAAGTGAGGACGGCCTCGGTGGGCGGCACGCCTGCCAGCCGATCGTGGAGGCGCTTCGCCTGCGAGCGCGCGTCCGCCTGTGCGACGGCCGGCAACAGCGTGACCGCGACGAGGCAAAGGCTGACGAACGCACTGCGCACACTGCGCGCGCCGCGGGCGCTCGACGTCCTGTTCTGTGGCATCCACCCTCCCTTCGGCAGCCGATGGCCGCCGTGGGGGCGGAATCTGTGGCCTGCGGAGGGGCCACGCAAAGCGACGTTGTCGTTTGTGAGAGGACGCTCACACATCGGGCGCCAAAAAGTCACAAAAGCGGCCATTTGTGCGAGAAGACGCCTGCGCGGCGGCCGAAAGCACGGGATCGTTGCGAGGAAATACGATGGGAGCACGTTTGGTCACGACCGCGCGCGGTCGCCTGCATCACTGGCAGTCCTCGACGCTGCTGCTCGCCGTGGCGGCGCTGGCCGCGTGCACGAGCAGTGACGGTGGCAGCGGCGCCAGCCCCGGTGGCGGGCAATCGCCGGATCCGGTCGTCCTCGATTTCCCGATTGCTTACGTCAAGCGCCCGGTGCCCACCGGCAACGCGCTCGCGCCCGACGCGCGCGAACTTTCACCCTTCCAGCCTGGTGCCGATCTCTACCTGCGGGACCGGGCATCGCCCTCCTCGGCCGAACGCAATCTCACCGCCGCGATTACCAAGGGGCTGGGCGACGTTCGCGACGTCGAGCCGTCGTACGACGGGCGCAAGCTGGTGTTTGCGCTGCATGAGCCGAACATCGTCGGGGCCTCGCCCGACGAGCAACCCACCTGGGACATCTGGGAATACGACCTCGACTCGCAGGGGCTGCGACCGGTGTTCACTTCCGATACCGCGGCCCGCGAAGGCGACGACGTTGCGCCGCACTACCTGCCGGACGGTCGCATCGTGTTTTCATCGACCCGGCAGCGACAAGCGAAGGCGATCCTGCTCGACGAAGGCAAGCCACAGTTCGCAGCGCAGGACGAGAGCGATAACGAGCACGCGTTCGTGCTGCACGTAATGAATGCAGATGGCTCGGGCATCCGGCAGGTGTCATTCAACCAGAGCCACGACCTCGACCCCGCCGTGCTCGACGATGGCCGCATCGTGTTCAGCCGCTGGGACCACGCGCCAGGTCACGACGAGATCAGCCTGTACACGATGCGGCCCGACGGCAGCGACCTCCAACTGCTGTACGGTGCGCGCAGCCACGACACCGGCACCGACGGCGAGGAAATCCACTTCCTAGATCCGCGGCCGACGGCCAACGGCAAGCTGCTGGTCCTGGCCCAGCCCTTCCAGGCGCCGGGCCTCGGCGGGCAGTTGCTCGAAGTGGACACGGCCAATTACGTTGAAATCGCGCAGCCAACGCAGCCGAACCGTGGCGTGCTCGCCGGGCCGGCGCAGGTTGCCGCAACCAGCAACGACGTGCGGACCGTCGATGGCCCGTCGCCAGGCGGGCGGTACAACTCGGCGTTTCCATTGCTGGACGGTACCGGCCGGCTGCTGCTGACGTGGGGCCAATGCCGTCTGCTTGAGCAGGGCACGGCAACCGCCGCAAAGATCGTGCCGTGTTCGCCTGACCGGCTGGCGGCAGGTGCGGCGGTGACGGCTGCCCCGCTCTATGGCGTGTGGATTTACGACCCGGCGCAGAAGACTCAGCTGCCGGTTTCGACGCCCGTCGAAGGCACCGTCTATTCCGACGTGGTAGCACTGCAACCGCGCGCCCTGCCACCGGTGCTGCTCGATCGCGTCGCGGGCGTGGATTACGACGCCGAACTCGAGGCCGAAAGCGTCGGCATCATCGACATTCGCAGCGTCTATGACATCACGGGCACAGACATCGCGCCGGACGGCATAGCAGTGCTCCGCGATCCGGCCGTGACGCTGGCGTCGGCGCGGCCTGCGCGTTTCGTGCGTATCGAAAAGCCGGTCAGCATGCCGGATGACGACGTCCGGGATTTCGACCGCAGCGCCTTCGGCATCACCAGCGCCTTTGGCATGCGCGAGATCCTTGGCTACGCCCCGGTCGAGCCGGACGGCTCGGTGCGCGTGAAGGTGCCCGCGGATGTCGCCTTTGCCCTGACCGTGCTCGACGCCAACGGTCGCCGCATCGGCGCGCGACATGACAACTGGCTGCAGGTGCGTGCGGGCCAGGAACTGAAGTGCAACGGGTGTCATTCGCCTATCGGCGATGACTCGCACGGACGCGACAACCTGTTCACGCCTGTAAATGCAGGCGCCCCCAGCACCGGAGTCCCGTTCCCGAACACCAACCCGGCGTTCTTCGCCGACTTCGGCGAAACGATGGCCCAGGTTCGCGCGCGCATCAGCTGCCAGACGGACTGTGCGGACCTGCAGCCGAGCATGTCCATCCGATTCACCGACGTCTGGACCGACCCAGTCGCTGCGGGCCGTGCTCCGGATGCGCCGTTCACCTACGACTACGCAGACCTCACGACGCCTGCACCGACGACGGCAGATTGCGTGACGGGCTGGCGTGCGGGCTGCCGCATCACGATTCACTACGAGCGGCACATCCACCCGCTCTGGAGCAAGCCACGAGTGACGCTGGCTGCGGACGGCACCGTGCTGCGCGACGACACCTGCGTGGCGTGCCATTCGGCTCGAGCCGCAGACGGCTCGGCGCGGGTTCCCGCCGCACAGCTCGAACTGACCGACGGGCCGTCGGCCGACGTGCCCACGCAGTTCCAGGCCTACCGTGAATTGCTGGCCACGGATGCGGCACAGGAGGTCGTCAACGGCGCGCTGCAGGACCGGCTGGTGCAGACAGGTATCGATCCGGTGACGGGCCTGCCGCAGTTCTCGACCGTACCGGTCGCGCCAGCGCTGAGCGCCGGCAGCGCCAGTGCTTCTGTGACGTTCTTCTCATTGTTCGCCCCCGGTGGCACCCACGCGGGTCGACTGACGCCCGTGGAGTTGAAGCTCGTCTCAGAATGGACCGACATCGGTGCCCAATACTTCAACGACCCATTTGCGGCACCTTTGAATTGAACGGACTCGACTTCCGACTGCTGTTTGCCTGCTGCCTCGCGCTTTGCGCTGCGAGCCCGCCTGCGCACGCCCGCACCGAGAAGGCTCCGGCAACCGTGGTCGTGCAGGACGCCTTCGTGGACCTGCGCAGCGGTCCGGGGCGAGGCTTTCCTGCCACCTATTCCGTCGAGCGGAACGCGACGATCGCCTTGCTGCGCCAGCGTACCGACTGGATCAAGGTGCGAACCGACAACGGCCGCGAAGGGTGGGTGAATCGCTCGCAGCTCGAACGGACACTGACACCCGGCGGGGCTCCCGTGCAGGTGGCGGGACCGGCGCCCGAGGCGCGAACCGGCCATCACTGGGAGGTCGGCCTCGGCACCGGCGACTTCGGCGGCGCCAACGTCATCTCGGTCGCGGGCGCCTATGCACTCACGCCGAACCTGCTGGTGCGCGCTGACGTCAACCAGCTGCTCGGCAACTTTTCCAATGGCTGGCTCGGCACCGCCGGCATCGCCCACGTGTTCATGCCGGAATGGCGCGTGTCGCCCTTCGTCGGCATCGGCGGTGGCGTAGTGACGATTTCGCCGAAGGCCACCCTGGTCCAGGCCGAAGACCGCACCGACACCACTGCCTATGCCGGTCTCGGGGTGCGCGGCTTCCTGACCAACCGCTTCCTGCTGCAGGCGGAGTACCGCAGCTACGTCGTGTTCACGAGCCGCGACGAGAATGAGGAGATCGACGAATGGACCGTGGCCTTCACGTACTTCTTCTGACCGCGCTCGCCGCCGTTGCGGCGCTGCCGGGAAGCGCGGCCGCGCAAGCGGCCGGACAACCGACGGGTGACCCGTCGGCCTTGCCTGCACAGCAACCGCAGGTCGTCGAGCCGGCCGTGAAGCGGCGTGAAGTCGAGCCTCCCGCCCTCGACACGGAGAACTTCGAGGCCGGCGTCTTCGTCGGCACGGTCAGCATCGAGGATTTCGGCTCGAGCCTGCTGTACGGCGGCCGCATCGCCTATCATTTCACCGAGGACCTGTTCGCCGAGGCGACGGTTGGCACGTCGAAAGCCGGCAAGACCAGCTACGAGGAACTGAGCGGCTCCGCCAATCTCCTTACCGACAGCGAACGCCAGTTCACGTACTACGATCTCGCCCTCGGCTGGAACGCGCTGCCCGGCGAGGTGTTCTTCGGCGGCAAGCACGCGATGCCGAGCGCCGTGTACTTCACGCTCGGCGCTGGCAGCACGAACTTCGCGGGCGACGATCACTTCACCGTGGCGCTCGGCGCAGGGCTGCGCGTGCTCGCGAACGACTGGATCGCAGTGCACCTCGACGTACGCGACCACATGTTCGAGAGCGACCTGTTCGGCAAGAACAAGCTCACGCAGAACCTGCAGGTCGGGCTTGGCGTCACCGCATTCTTCTGAGGAACGGCCATGAACCCTGTTCGCCGACTGCTGCTCGCCTGCTGTCTCTCCCTGTCGCTGCCAGGCATGGCCGTGGCCGCGGCCACTCCGGGTTCGGCCGCACCTGACTTTTCGCTCGCCGCGCGCGACGGCGGCAAGGTGCGACTCGCCGACCTCAAGGGCCAGGTGGTGATGATCAATTTCTGGGCGACCTGGTGCGGTCCGTGCCGGCAGGAAATGCCGCTGCTCGCCCAGCTGAACACGAAGTACGAACCACTTGGTTTCACGCTGCTGGGCGTAAACGTCGAGCCTGACAGCGCGGCCGCGGTCACCTGGCTCAAAGGCATGCCGGTGACCTTTCCCATCCTCTTCGATACGAGCAGCGTGGTGGCCGGCAGCTTCGGGGTCGAGGGCATGCCGAGCACGGTCTTCGTCGATCGCAAGGGCCAGGTGCGCTATATCCATCGCGGCTACAAACCGGGCGACGAAGCCAGGTACGCCGACATGATCCGCAGCCTGGTGAAGGAATGACCATGCGCAAATCGATCTGCCTCGCGCTGTTGTCGTGCTCCGCCGCCGGCGCCACCGGCTGCGCCAGCGTCGAGCCCTGGGTCAAGCCCTACGAGCGCCAGTACCTTGCGGACATCGTGATGTCGGCCGAACGCGATCCGGTGGCTGCGTCCTACATCAACCACGTGTTCGAGGCGCGCGAGGGTGCGCGCGGTGCCACCGGCAGCCACGGCGGCGGCTGCGGCTGCAACTGAGGCGACACAGGATGGTATCGCGCAGCATGATCCGACTCTTTGCGCTCGCCAGCCTCGCGCTGGTGGCGGGCAGCGCTGCGCAGGCTGCCGTGCTGCCGGACGACCGCGCCGACGCGATGTACCACCGCTATGAGGGCGGTGGCGTCACGATCGACGGACCGTCGCTGCTGCTGCGCAAGAAGTTCGCCGAGAAGTACTCGGTCTCGGCCAACTACTACATGGACATGGTGTCGAGCGCGTCGATCGACGTAATGACGACGGCGAGTCCTTACAAGGAAGAACGCACACAGGGCAATCTCGCGTTCGACATGCTGCAGGGCAAGACCCAGTACAGCGTGAGCTACACGCTGAGCGACGAGAGCGACTACACGGCCAACACGGCGACCTTCGACGTCAGCCAGGACATGTTCGGTGACCTGACGACCGTGTCGTTCGGGTTCAGCCAGGGCTGGGACGAAGTGCGCAAGAACGGCGACAACCAGTTCAAAGAGACCGTCGATCGCCGCAACTACCGCTTCGGTTTGCAGCAGATCCTGACGCCGCGACTGATCGCCGGCCTCAACTACGAAGTGATCACCGACGAGGGATTCCTCAACAACCCCTACCGCTCGGTGCGTTACCTCGACGAAACGAGCGCACGCGGATTCTCGTTCCAGTCCGAGCTCTACCCGCAAACCCGCACCAGCAATGCGATCGCCGTCAATGCGCGGTATTTCCTGCTATATCGCGCCTCCGTGCACGGCGAGTACCGTTACTACACCGACACGTGGGGCATCGACGCCAACACGGTCTCGCTCGGCTACACGCATCCCTGGGGCAAACGCTGGATCTTCGAAGCCGGTTATCGCTGGTACGATCAGTCCGCGGCGGATTTCTATTCCGACCTCTTCCCGCGCGCGGACGCGCAGAACTTCCTGGCCCGCGACAAGGAACTCAGCACGTTCACGAGCCACATGTTCAGCCTGGGCGCGACCTACGAACTGCCCGCGCTCGGCTGGGACCGCATTCACCGCTCGACCGTGAACCTGTTCTACGACCGGATCAACTACCAGTACGACGACTTCCGTGACATCACGACCGGTGGCGCACCGGGCACCGAAGAGCTTTACGGTTTCGACGCCGACGTGTTCCGGCTGTTCATCTCGGGCTGGTTCTAGGCGCCGCAGCGCGCTATCAGCAGGCGGGCCAGTCGATCCGCGCTGCCCGGCGCATAGGCAAAGAACATCGACGGCTCGGTCATCTCGAGTTCAAGGATGACCGGCGCGCCCCACCCGTCGCGAATCATGTCGAACCGTGCGTACAGCGGTGACTCGAACGGGATTGCGGCGTGGGCCGCGGCCGCCAGCAGTCGCTCGTCATCCGCCGCTTCGCGCGCGCCGATTTCTTCTGGCGCAAACAGTCCTTCGACCAGTCCCGCATCGAGCCGCAGCAGCGGTCCCTTGCGAAACGCATGACTCGGCACTCCGTCGTAGTAGATGAGCGCGGTCTCGCCCGACGTCTCCACGCTGGCCAGGTACGGCTGCAGCATGGCGCTGCGACCTTCCGCCGCGACCAGTCGCGACAGGTGCGCCAATGCCGAGTCTGCGTCCGCTCGCCGGTAGCGCGCAGCATCGCGCGAGCCGGCACCGATAGACGGCTTTACCACGAACTGGTCAAAGTCGCAGTTGCGACCGACCGAGAGCGAGTCCGGGCCGCCGGCCAGGAACTGTCGCAGCGACCGCCCTGGATCAGCGCCCGGCTCGACGAAGCGGGTCGGCACGACCGCCACGCCGACGCGATGCAGGTGCTGCAGGTAGTGCTTGTCGGTGTTCCATTCGAGCAGCGCCGGCGGGTTGAATAGCCGCGTCTGCGCGGCGCAGCGTCGCACCCAGGCGCGAAACTCGGCGATGCGTTCCACGTAGTTCCACGTCGAACGCAGCACGGCGAGGTCAAACGACGACCAGTCCACGGTTGCATCGTCCCAGCAGGGTGTGTAGACCATCGCGCCACGGTGGACGAGCGCATCCACGAGTGGCGGCAGGTCTTCATCGAGTGCGAGCGCGTCGAACGTGCTCACCAGGGCAATGTGCGGCAAGTCAGTCTCCAGCGGGAATTCGTTCCGCGGTCAGCCGAGAGCGGCTTCGATGCGGTCACCGAGAGCGCGCAGCACCGCGAGGCGCGCGTGGCGCTTGTCGTCGGCCGGCACGATAGTCCAGGGTGCATGTCGCGTATCGGTGCGCGCCAGCATGTCCTGCGCAGCGCGCTGGTACGCGGGCCAGTGCTTGCGGTTGGTCCAGTCCTCGGGGTCGACCTTGAAGCGCTTGAGCGGGTTGCGGTCGCGCTCGGCAAAACGTTCGAGTTGCTCCTCGCGGCCCACTGCCAGCCAGAACTTGGCGACGATCACGCGGTGCTCGGTCAGCTGGCGCTCGAATTCGTTGATCTCGTCATAGGCGCGCCGCCAGTCGGGCGTCTTCGCGAAACCCCGCACCCGCTCGACCAGCACGCGCCCGTACCAGCTGCGATCGAAAATCGTGTAATTGCCCCGTGGCGGCAGGTGGACCCAGAAACGCCAGAGGTAAGGCCGGAACGATTCGTCGGGCGTCGGCGCCGAGATCGGCACGACGCGGAACTGGCGTGCGTCGAGCGCGGCGGTGACGCGACGGATCGCGCCGCCCTTGCCGGCGGCATCCATGCCTTCGAACGCGACGACGACCGCGTGGCGCTCGAAGCGTTTGCGCCGCGACAGCAACGCGAGCCGGCCCTGCAGCCGTTCAAGCTCGGCTTCGTATTCTTCGTCGCTGGGCGCGTCACCTGGAGGTTTCGTCGCGAAGCGAGCGTGGGTAGCAACGGTGGTCACAGCGCTCGCCGTTGAATTCCTGGCGCGAGGGATCGCGTCGTCCGCGTGCTGGATCGCCGCCAGCAAATGGCGCCCGACTTCGAGCGCGCGATGCTGGCGGTCCGTGCCGTCGACGACGTGCCACGGCGCCAGGGGCTGATCGGTGGCGGCCAGCGCGCGCTCGTAGGCGCGTTCGACCGGCCGGTAGTTGCGCGCCAGCCAGCGATCTTCCTGCGTCACGCGCCAGCGCGTGGTCTTGCTCGACTGCAGTTTGGCAAGACGCTTCCGTTGCGTATCGGGCGAGACGTGCAGGTGGACCTTGCACAACACCACGCCATCTCGCGCCAGCATCTGTTCCAGCTGCCGCACGCGCTCGACGCCACGCCGCAGCTGGGCAGGGCTCGACGCCGTTTTCACGCCGCGACCCGCGGCACCGAGCAGCAGGTCCTGATACCAGCCGGCGTGGAGGATGGCGATCCGGCCTTTCGGTGGCATGAGTCGCCAGTAACGCCAGAGGGTCGGCCTTTCGCGTTCGACGTCGTTGGGCGCATGAAAGCCGTAGACGGTGGCGAGCTTTGGATCGAGCCAGCCGATCATCTCGTTCACGACTTCGCTGCGGCCGGCCGCCGGAATGCCGGTCACGATCAGCACCACTGCATGCTTGCCCGACTGCCGCAACGCGAATTGCGCATCGAGCAGCGCATCCTGCAGCCTCGGCAGCGCGTGCTCGTACTCGAGCCGCGTCAGGCGACGGCCGCTCAGCGCCTCGTGCAGCCTGCGTCTGGTGGCCATGGCGCGCCTCAGCGGCGACGATCCCGGGCCAGCGGCACCTGCTGCGTGACGCAGTGGACGTTGCCCCCGCCGAGCAGGATCTCGCGCCCAGGCACGCCGACGACCTCGCGCTTCGGGAACAGGTCCTGCAGCTTGCGCAAAGCGTCCCTGTCGCGGCGCGGGTCGAGCAACGGCGCGATGACGCGACGATTGCCGACGTAGAAATTGACGTAGGACGCCGCCATGCGACCGCCCGCAGCGCGCGGCTGCGAACCTTCGGCGGCATCGACGCCCGTGGCTTCCTCCGCGGTCATGTGCAACGGACCCGGCTGCTGCAGCTTGTGCACCTTGAAGCGACGGCCGCGCGCGTCACGGGCGTCGACCAGGCGCTCGTAGGCCGCACGCGAGATCTCGTACTGCGGATCGTTGCGGTCGTTCGTCCAGGTCAGCACGACCTCGGCCGGTCGCACGTAGGCGCACAGGTTGTCGACGTGGCCGTCCGTCTCGTCGTGCAGCACGCCCTTGCCCAGCCAGATGACGGCTTCGACGTTCAGGTAACGCTTGAGCTGCGTCTCGATCTGCGCGCGGCTGAGAGCCGGGTTGCGGTTGGTATTGAGCAGGCATTCCTCGGTCGTGATTACCGTGCCCTGTCCGTCCACGTGGATCGAGCCACCTTCCAGGACGAAGGGTGCCCGGTAGCGGTCGCAGCCTTCGATCTCGGTGATCTTCTGCGCCACCGCATCGTCGCGGTCCCAGGGAAAATAGAGACCGCCCTGCAGGCCGCCCCACGCATTGAACTGCCAGTCGACGCCGCGGACGCCGCCGCGATCGTTGACGACGAACGTCGGTCCGACGTCGCGCATCCACGCATCGTTGCTCGAGAGTTCGACGACGCGCACCTGCGACGGCAGCAATCGCCTTGCATTCGCATACTGCGACGCAGAGACGCCGACGGTCACGGGTTCGCTGCCCGCAATGGCAGTCGCCAGCGTCACGAACGCGTGTTGCGCAGGCTTGGCGCCGAGCCGCCAGTTGTCGGGACGCTCTGGCCAGAGCAGCCAGCAACCTGAATGCGGCTCGAACTCGCCGGGCATGCGGAAGCCGTCGCGGCGCGGGTTGGAATCCAGGGTCTTGGTCATGCGTCGATGGTAGCAAACGACCGTCAGTCGAGCTTGGTCCGGCGCAGTCGCAGCGCGTTCGAAATGACGCTGACCGAACTCAACGACATCGCAGCCGCGGCGATCCACGGCGAGAGCAACCAGCCGAAGACCGGGTACAGCACGCCGGCCGCCAGCGGCACGCCGAGTGCGTTGTAGCCGAACGCGAACCAGAGGTTCTGGCGTACGTTGCGCATCGTCTTCTCGCTGAGCCGGAAGGCGCGGAGCAGGCCGCGCAGGTCATTGCTCACCAGGACGACGCCTGCCGTCTGCTTGGCCACGTCCGTGCCGGCGCCCATGGCGATGCCGGCGTCGGCAACGGCGAGTGCCGGTGCATCATTGATGCCGTCGCCCGCCATGGCCACCACGCGGCCTGCGGCCCGCAGTTGCTGCAACATCTCCGCCTTGCCGGCCGGATCGACGCCGCCGTGGAATTCCTTGATGCCGGCCTGCCCCGCGATTGCCCGCGCCGAGGTGACGTGATCCCCCGAAACGAGCACGACACGCAGGCCGAGGTCCTGCAGCGACTTGACCACGTCCCATGCCTCCTCCTTGAGCGGATCGGCGAGCGAGATCAGGCCGATCGGCTGGCCATCGACGGCGACGAACACCACGGTCTGCCCGTGCTCGCGCAAATGGCCGGCCTCGGTCACCAGCGAACCTGGGTCGATGCGCTCCGACTGCAGCAGGGCCTCGTTGCCGACCAGCACCTTGCGCAGTTGCACGACACCGGCTGCGCCCGCCCCGGGAAAGGCCTCGAAACCGTAGCTGCGGCCCAGGCGCAACCCGCGCGCGAGCGCGTGGCGCACGATCGCCTGCCCGAGCGGGTGTTCACTCGCCTGTTCGAGGCTCGCGGCGAAACGCATCAACTCGTTCTCGGGCACGCCGTCGACGGGCAGCACGGTCGCGACCTCGGGCCGGCCGCGGGTCAGCGTGCCCGTCTTGTCGAACACGAGCGTGTCGACGTGCTCGAGCCGCTCGAGAGCGTCGGCGTTGCGAAACAGCACCCCGGCCTGGGCGCCGCGGCCCATGGCCACCGTCATGGACATGGGAGTCGCGAGCCCCAGCGCGCATGGGCATGCAATGATCAAGGTACTCACGGCGACAACGAGCGCGAATGCGAGTCGCGGCTCGGGCCCGACGCTCATCCAGACGATCGCGGCCAGGGCAGCGATCGCGATGACGGCCGGCACGAACCACGACGACACACGGTCCGCCAGCGCCTGCACGGGTGCCCGGCTGCGCTGCGCGTCGGCCACGGTCTGCACGATCTGCGTGAGCAGCGTCGCGCCGCCGACCCGGTCGGCGCGCATGACGAAGGCACCCCCGCCATTGACGGTGCCTCCGATCAGGGCATCGCCTGGCGCTTTGTCGACGGGGATCGATTCACCGGTGAGCATGGATTCGTCGACTGCGCCCGCGCCTTCGAGCACCGTGCCATCGACGGGAATCTTCTCGCCCGGCCGCACGCGCAGCGTGTCGCCGACGTGCACGTGCGTGAGTTCCACTTCTGCCTCGGTGCCGTCGGGCTCGATCCGGTGTGCCTTGCGCGGCACGAGATCGAGCAGCGCCCGCAGCGCAGTCCCTGTTTTCTGTCGTGCCCGCAGCTCGAGCACCTGGCCGAGCAGCACGAGCGTGACGATCATCGCGGCGGACTCGAAGTACAGGCCTGTCATCTCGCCATGGCGAAACGCGTGCGGAACGAACCGGGGGAACATCGCGGCCAGGGCGCTGAATC
>Ga0315275_10000437_pt1 | contig 34145 bp, 26 predicted proteins | sample YL17G03_0_MG_FD_205557 | JGI IMG/M metagenome (GOLD analysis project Ga0315275, IMG submission 205557) | Sediment microbial communities from Yellowstone Lake, YNP, Wyoming, USA - YL17G03_0 | ecosystem: Environmental > Aquatic > Freshwater > Lake > Sediment | place: USA: Wyoming | collected...
TGACCCCCCGCTACCCCCCTTTTGACCCCCCTGCGCCCCCCTTTCTCCCCCCGTTCCTTTCAGAAAATCGGGTTACCCATTTTATCTTTATTGCCGCATACCCCTCGTGGCGCGGGCGCCAAGGCCGTTTTGTGGATAACTTTTACCAAAAAAGCGCGCTTTTCGGGCGCGCAAAAAACGTAAGTCAACGTAAGTGAGCGCGACTTACATCAAAAATAGGGATAAGGGAAAAAGGATAAGGGGAAAGGCAACGGGCAACGGGCAACGGGCAACGGGCAACGGCAAGAGGCCGCGGTTAGCCGCCCGCCTTGGCGGGCGCGTGTTAGCCGCCTTAGTACCCCCGTGGCCGCCCCCAAAAACGGCCCGCAGGCTCGACGAATCGACAATGGCCCGTTGCCATTTGATGGCGTTCGCCCGGCCCAACTCGTCGAGGAAGGACTGCCAGAGTCGCTGCCATAGACCCACCGCCTGCCAGTCGCGCAGCCGCCGCCAGCAGGTCATGCCGCAGCACCCCAATTCCTGCGGCAGATACTCCCACTGGATGCCGGTGCGGAGCACAAACAGAATGCCGGTCAGCGCGGTGCGATCCGGCACCGGGGGGCGTCCCCCCTTGGGACGCGGAGGGTGCGGCGGAAACAGTGGCTCGATCCGTTGCCATAACTCGTCCGTCAGTATCGGCTTGGCCATGCGTGGGTCCCCCTGGACACCACTCTTATCAGCCAAGCGAATGAGGTTTTGTTAGAGTTCCTAATTTTTCTCGTGGTGCGATCCATGATCTGACGGAGTCCCTGCGGACCCCATCCCACTCGCGGAGTGTGCGGAATACCGATTCCGACCTCCGCGCCGGCGGCGACGGCGGGCCGAGCCGCTGCCGCTGCGAGGCTCATGAGAGCCTGCGGCGGCGGCGAGCAACGGTTTGGCTCCGTGCTCGTGCGGCGCATGTGATCGCGGCACCGCTTCATGGCTCTCTACGGACCTGGCGCCAGGAGTCGGCCTCAAGGGAATCTTGGCGCCCAGGAGTCTTTCCAGATCCCTGAGGAGCGGGCGGTCGCTGGGCGTCACGAAACTCGTAGCCTTTCCGCTTGCTGCCAGCCGGGCCGTCCGGCCGATGCGGTGGACGTAATCTTCCGGCGACCGCGGAAAATCGTAGTTGATGACGTGCTCGATGTCGGCCACGTCCAGGCCGCGCGCTGCGATGTCAGTGGCGATGAGAATGCGGTACCGCCCTTCGCGGAAACCGGTCATCGCTTCGGTCCGCTGGCCCTGTTCGCGGTCGCCGTGGATGCGAGCGGCGCGGAATCGCCGGTCGCCCACGCGACGGGCCAGCCGGTCCACGCCGCGCTTCGTCCGGACGAAGACGAGGACGCGGCCGGTCTCCTTCCTGAGGAGGTCCAGGAGGAGCGGCACCTTCTGGGTCTCGTGAACCTCGAACAGCCGCTGGTCGGCCCGTTCGACCGGCCGCGAGGCCGGGCCGACCAGGATCTTGACGGGACTGCGCATGTGGCGGCGGGCGATCTGCTCGACGTCGGCGGGCATCGTCGCGGTGAACATCATCGTCTGGCGCGCGGTCGGCAGTGCCGCGATGATCCGCCGGATCTGCGGGATGAATCCCATGTCGTGCATGCGGTCCGCCTCGTCCACAACGAGGATCTCGATCTCTTTCAGGGTGACCGTGCGCTGCTCCAGGTGGTCGAGGAGGCGGCCGGGCGTCGCCACGATGACGTTCGGCCAGGACCGCAGGGCCTTCCAGTCGTTCTCGATCTTGACGCCGCCGATGAGGCCCACCACGCGGATGCCGCTCGAGCGGCCGAGCATGTGGAACATGCCGACGATCTGATGGACCAGTTCGCGGGTGGGAGCGAGGACAAGCGCTCCCAGTTCCGCTCGCCGGGCCAGCCGCTGGATGATCGGCAGGGCGAAGGCCGCCGTCTTTCCGGTGCCCGTCTGGGCCAGACCGATGAGGTCCTGGCCTTCGAGCGCCGGCACCAGACACCTGGCCTGGATCGGCGTGGGGTTCTCGTAACCGGCGGCGGCAATGTCCTCGTGGAGGCTGTCCATGAACGGACAGTCGGTGAACTTGGATACGACGGGTTGGGTTGTCAAAAAAACGTACCTCTCATCAAGGGTGCCTCGGAAGCCATGTGGCTCCGAGCGACCAGGGGCCGGCGCTCGCGGCGGCGCCCCCAAGGGGCGGCTTCGCCGTATGCGCCCGTTCGGGAAAGGTGCCCGCCAAGCCGGCCCCTTCGGCCGGTTCAGGGCAGGCGGCTTCTTTCCCTTTGCGCCCCGCTCGTTTCCACCGGGGCGCCCTCGCGAGTGAAGTGCTTCGGCCATCCGTCGCAATATTTCATTCACGGACGGGGCCGGAACAACGGCGGCCGAAGCGGCAAAGAGAGTTGACGGTTAGGCGGAAGGTAAAAGGCGGATCCGCGAAAGGTCAAGCCTCCGGCTCTTCTATCGGCTACACGCACTCCACACGTTGAATAAGTATATGCGATGAACCCGCCAAGGCAAACATAATCCCAAATCGGCGCGCGAATTCCTGTGACGAGCGCCCCGGCCCTGCGTCATCCAAGGTGGAACGTATCGTGAATCGTTGGTTGCCTCCTTACCGGAAAGGAGCCGCAATGAACACGAGCCTGAAGACCTATGCGGTTGCTTCGGCGGCCGTCGCGACTGTGGCCCTGGGGCTGGCGATCCTTTACGTGACGGCTGGTTCACAGGTCGCTCCGCTTCGTGCCGGTACGGTGGGTACTGCGGCCCAGAACGGCGCCGCGCCGGCGAAAGACCCGCCGCCGGCGGCGACGGCGGCGACGACTCGTCCCTTCCCTGTCCCAGCGCCTGCCGCGAAGGCTCCGGCCGGCCCCCAGAACTATGCTGAGCAGGCCGAGGAATATGCGCCCGAGATCGAAGTGGCGGGAAAGCCCCTCGTGGAAAAGTGGAAGATCAACGCAAACGGTGAGTTGGAACCTGCCGTGACGTTCACCTTGACAAATCGCGGCCCGCGGAACGTCAACCATTTCAGGATGATCTGCCTACTGGACGGAGGCATCCTCTACCAGGACACGCAGGTCGCCGCACCGCTGGCGGGCCCCGACGGCACCCGCAAGGTCTTGGCCAGGGACGGCGGCACACTCCAGTTCACCGTGCAGTTCAAGAAGGCAACGATCAACGAAGCCGCCCAGGCGGCCCTCAAGGCCCGCGGTGCAAAGTGGGCCTATGAGGTGATCGAAGTCGGCTTTGCCGATTGACGGCACAACAACCTGCAATTGTTCCGCGTGCCATCGGTCAGCCATCGGCCGTGGTTCTCTTGACGCCAGGGCCGCAAGGCTGTACCGTGCTCCGATTATGGCGGAGCGCAAAGGAAGTCTGGCCGACGCGATCTCGAGGGATCTGCTGCCCTTCATCCAGAATCCCGCCCAGTATGTTGACAGCGAGGTCGGAGCGGTCCGGAAGTCCTGGGACTCCGTGGCCGTCCGGTTCTGCCTGGCGTTTCCCGACACCTACGCCATAGGCATGAGCCACCTCGGGTCGGCCATCATCTATGATATCCTGAGCGCCCGCGCCGACACGCTCTGTGAGCGGACCTACGCGCCGTGGCTCGACGTCCAGGACCGGATGCGCCAGGCGGGCCTCCCGCTCTTTTCGTGGGAGTCGCGGCGGGCGGTCCGCGACTTCGACATCGTCGGCTTCTCGCTCCAGTACGAGATGCTTTACACGAACGTCCTCGCGATGCTCGACCTGGCGGAAATTCCGATCTTCGCGGCGGACCGCTCGGAGAAAGACCCCATCGTCCTCGCCGGCGGGTCGGGCACCGATAACCCCGAGGTCATGGCTCCGTTCATGGACCTCATGCTCCTCGGAGAAGCCGAGGAGGCCCTGCCGCGGTTCATCGAGCGGTTCCGCGAACTCCGCGCCGCGGGGACACCGCGGGCCGACCTCCTCGTCGCGCTTGCGCGCGAGTTCGATTTCCTCTATGCACCCGGCCTCCTCGCGCCGTCGTGGAACGCCGACGGAACGCTCGCGGCGTTGGAGCCGACGGTCACCGGCCTCGCGCCGATCACCGTGGCCGCCCACGTGGCGGACCTGGAAGCGGCGCCGTTTCCGACGCGCCCGATCGTCGGCGCGACCGAGATCGTCCACGACCGGATCAACATCGAGATCATGCGCGGTTGTCCGCGGTCGTGCCGCTTCTGCGAGTCCGGCCGCACGAAAGGCCACGTCCGGTATCGCAGCGCCGAGCAGGTGCTCAAGTTGGCCCGGGAGGCCTACCGCCACACGGGCCTCGACGAGATATCGCTGGCGAGCCTGTCGCCGAGCGACCATCCGCACCTGAAGGCGATCCTGACGACCCTCGACGCGGAATTCGCCCCCAAGTGGGTCAGCCTCAGCCTGCCGAGTCTCCGCACGAACGACCAGTTGGAACTCGTGCCGCGACTCCTGGGAAGCGTCCGCAAGACCGGCCTCACGATGGTCCCCGAGGCCGGCCTGCCGCGACTCAGGGCCGTCATCGGCAAACCCGTCGAGGACGAGCACCTGTTTGCCGGCGCACGCGAAGCCTGGGCCAGAGGCTGGAACCTCATCAAACTCTATTTCATGATCGGCCTGCCGACCGAGACCGAGGAAGACGTCCTCGCGATCGCCCGCCTCGCTCGCCGCGTGAGCGACCTCAGGCGCGAGACCGGCAAGGGTCCCGGCAAGGTCAACATCGCCGTCTCGAACTTCGTTCCGAAACCGCACACGCCGTTCCAATTTGCCGCCATGGCGTCGCAGGCGTACCTCGAGCGCGCCCGCGAAATGCTGCGTAAGGCCCTTCCGGAGGGTCGCCTGTCGGTCCGGGTCCACCGCACGGACCGGAGCCTGCTGGAGGCGGTCCTGGCGCGCGGCGACCGCCGCGTCGGCCGCGCAATTTACGAGGCCTGGCGCGCGGGCGCACGGTTCGACGCGTGGGACGAGACGTTTAACATGGCCGCGTGGCAGGAAGGGTTCCGTGCCGCAGGCGTGGACGCGGCGTTCTACGCCCACCGGGAGCGCGGCCGCGGGGAGGTCCTGCCGTGGGACCGCGCCCTCTGCGGCGACTCGAAGGCCGACCTCTGGGCCGAGTACCAGAAGGCCCTCGGCGAGTCGCGCGCTTAGCCTGGCGGCTACCTGGCCACTCGGGGTCGCGGCCGGCAGTTCCGGCGCCGGGGGGCCGGAATCCACCCGCGTTCCGGCCGCGGAAAACCTGCCAAGTCGTTTGCCAAATCCCAATTCTGTGGTAAAATACCACCGCATCTGGCGCCCTGGGGGAATTCGCGGAGCCATCAGACAGGCGGACTCTGTTGCGGGGTCCTCCGGTGCAAGGAAGGGAACGGCTTGCGCGCAAGGAATCGCTTCTTCCGACATGGTCTGGTGCTTGTGGCCGTCGCGGCTGTCCTTGGAATCGCATCGGGCGTGGCGCGAGCCGAATCGTCTTTCACGATCGTCGCCCTGCCCGACACGCAGTTCTACAGCGAGAGTTACCCCACGACGTTCACGGCCCAGACGAACTGGATCAAGAACAATCAAGTCGGCCAGAACATCGTCTTCGTGACCCACGAGGGCGACATCGTCGATAACTATGACAATACGACGCAGTGGTCCAACGCCACCAGCGCGATGGACAACTTGAACGGCGTTGTCCGCTATGCCACGTGCCCGGGAAACCACGATTCGGACTACGGCGCCAACTACACGAACTATGCGGCCAACTTCGGCTCCGCCCGCTACAGCACCAAGCCGGGGTTCCTTGCAACGACCGCGACGAAAAACAACTGCCTTGCCATGACCTTCACGGCGGGGTCGCGACAGTTCCTGTCCCTCAGCCTCGACTCGTTCGATGCATCCACTTCCATAACCTTCGCCCAGAACCAGATCAACGCGCACCTCGGCATGCCGACTATCGTCACCTTGCACAGTTTCTATAACACCGACGGCTCGTTCACTGGCGAGGGCGGCCAGTTCTGGAATAACCTCTTCAAGGTCTCCGGCAACTCCCAGATCTTCATGGTCCTGTGCGGCCACATGCACGGAACGTTCCACGACACGGACAACGACCTTGACGGCAAGCCGGTGTACGAGATGCTGGCCGATTACCAGAGCGAAGGGCAAGGCGGCGACGGATACATGCGGCTGATTACGTTCGACCCGGACTCGAGCACGATTCACGTGAAGTCCTACTCGCCCGTGAAAGACCTATACAAGACCGACGCGGGGAACCAGTTCGATTATACCGGCGTGGACTTCAGCCGGCTGCCCGAGCCGGCGACGCTCTCGATGCTGGCCATCGGAGTCCTGACAATCCTCAGACGTGCCCGAAGAGCCTCGTAGTCCTCGTTGTGCCGCCCAGGAAAAAGGCAGAAGGCAGGCAACGCCTGAGGCGTCCCTGCCCTCTGAACATACCCCTTCGCCCCTGCGCGAAGAGGTCAAAGCAGTTCGCTGTACGTCCGTCGGGTCAGAATGTGTTGTACTTCGACCCGTCCGGCGCGGTCCACGTGTCCGTCAGATCCGCCCTGAACTCGCCGGTCGTGCTGTTGTACCACCAGGCCCCGTCTGTGGTCGGCGCCGCGAAAACCGTGGTGGCGCCAGTCACGATCCGAACCGTGTTGAGGTTGGATATCGGGTTCATCGGGATGCTCTGGATATACGGGCCGAACGTATGCGTGGCATCCGGCGTGGCCGACACGTCGCCCGAAATGTCCGACCACTGCGTCATCTGAGTGGCGAACAAGGCGCCAGGGGGCGTGTCCCTGTGCTGCGTGGAATACAGGAGCAACTGGCTGCGGACCGTCTGGAGGTTGGTCTTCAGGTTCGAGAGACGCGCCTCCGTCGAAGCCTGCGTGAACTGCGGAATGACAATCGCCGCCAGAATGCCCAGAATGATCACGACGATCAGAATTTCCACCAGCGTGAAGCCCTTGTGAGAACGTTTCATGGATCTGTCTCCTTTACTGTTTCGTTTTCTGCCGCATCCGAGCGGGGCTTGTGGCCCCCTCTCCCAGTTGTCGGGTCGCGGCCGTCCACCATGCTGCGAATCAGACCGCCGGTGCTTTCCAGCGGCCGTCCCGAACTACTCACGGCGCCCAGGCCTCGCATCACCCCTTTCAGTGATTTCGCCGCAGGAGGCGTTTCGCCCGGTTCCAAGACCCCGTTGGGCTTACCAGACACCCCTCCGGCGACTTGACGTTTCAGGTGGCTACTACCACCCGACAGAGCCCTTGCCGCTTAGTCCGGTCAAGGCCCCGAGTTGCATCCCGTCCTATCTATCGTCCACATCGCTGGTCAACCTTTAGGATTGCGGCCCTTTCAGCGTATAACCGCGATATTATCGCCCACTTACAACAAATCTACGGATGAAGGGCATGAGGTCAAGTCGGAGGCGGTGCGGTGGTCGAGGACCTCTCGGGCAAGCGTTGTAGGCCATTGCAACACAAGCACTTACGCAACTACCCATGGATGGCCGCTGACGGACGAATCGCACCATGCCATGCGCGCACTGGCAGGATTTTGGTGTTTTTTTTAGGTGGTTGGCCAACCGCCTGCTGGATTTCTTTGCCCTGCGGCTACTTTTGGGATATGATGCAAGGTTCGACCGAACGAGAGTGCGGCGGCGAGGGAGAAGGCGCGTGGAGAGTGGTTCCCCATCTTCGGGTGGCACGCCCAGGACCCCCTCAAACGGGGATGAATGCATCTTCGTCCAGGGCGCGCGGCAGCACAACCTCAAGAACATCAGCCTGCGGATACCGAGAGACCGGATGGTGGTCATCACGGGCCTCTCCGGCAGCGGCAAGTCGAGCCTGGCCTTCGACACGATCTACGCGGAGGGCCAACGTCGCTACGTCGAAAGCCTGTCGGCCTACGCGCGGCAGTTCCTCGAGCAGATGGAAAAGCCAGATGTAGATGCCATCGAAGGCCTGCCGCCCACCATCGCCATCCACCAGCGCCGCGGCGGATACAGCCCGCGCTCGACCGTGGCGACGGCCACGGAGATCCACGACTATCTGCGCCTCCTGTACGCCCGCGTCGGGACGGCGACGTGTCCGAAGTGCGGGCGTGAGATCCGGCCGCAGCGCCCCGAGGAGATCGTGGGCCACGTCCTCGCGCTTCGCGAAGGGACGAGGCTGATGATCCTGGCGCCGCTGGTGCGAGGGCAGCGCGGCGAGCACAAGGAAGTCATCCGCAACATCGTCGCCGACGGGTTCGTCAGGGTTCGCATTGACGGACATATGTACGAAGTACGCGATATACCAGCGCTCGCAAAGAGCAAACGCCACACCCTCGAGGCGGTCGTGGACCGACTGGTCGTCAAGGAAGCCGCCCGCACGCGCCTGACGGAATCGGTCGAGACGGCCCTGCGGATGAGCGACGGCCTGGTCGTCGTGAGCCACGAGTCGGCCGACGGCCAGTGGAAGAATGCCCTGTATAGCGAGCGGTACGCTTGCGCGCGGTGCAACGTCAGTTTCGAGGAACTGACGCCGCGACTGTTCAGTTTCAACAGCCCCTACGGGGCCTGCCCGCGATGCCACGGCCTGGGCACCTACCAGGAGTTCGACGATGACCTGGTTGTTCCCGACGCGGACCTTTCGCTGGCACAAGGGGCGCTGGCGCCATGGAAAGAAGGCCCGCGCCGGTACCGGACGTTCTTCGAGGAAGCAATCGCGCGGTTCGTCCGCGACGCCGGCATTGACCCGCAGGCGCCGCTTGCGAAACTCAAGGCCCATGTCCGCCGGACGCTCCTTCATGGCGGCCCCCTGCCCCCGCTCCGCGGCGACGGCAGCGCCGCCGAAGCCGAGCCGTGGGAAGGCGTCCTGCCGAGCCTCAAGCGATTCTTCGAGACCGTCCACAGCGTGAGCGTCCGCCGCTGGCTCGAACAGTTCATGAGCGAGCAGCCCTGCCCGGAATGCGAGGGGGCGCGTCTCAGGCCGGAGGCGCGGGCCGTGAGCATCGCCGGCCGCGCGATCCACGAAGTCACGGCGATGAGTATTGACGAGGCGGCGCAATTCTTCGCAGCCCTGCGCCTGGAGGGCGAGAAGGCTATGATCGGGCGGCAGGTCCTCGCGGAGATCCGCAACCGCCTGCGATTCATGCAGGACGTCGGCATCGCCTACCTGACGCTCGACCGGGCCACGGACAGCCTTTCGGGCGGCGAAGCCCAGCGCATCCGCCTGGCGACGCAGGTCGGAAGCGGCCTCGTCGGCGTCTGCTACGTCCTGGATGAGCCGACCATCGGCCTCCATGCACGCGACAACCGGCGCCTCCTGGACACGCTCCTCAGGCTTCGCGACCTCGGGAACACCGTCCTCGTAGTCGAGCACGATGAAGAGACCATGCGGACCGCCGACCACCTTATTGACATGGGCCCGGGCGCGGGCGAGCATGGCGGCTGCGTGGTGGCCCAGGGCACCCCCGATGAGATCCAGGCCTGTCCGGAGTCGCTCACGGGCCGCTACCTGGCTCATCACCACATGATCAGGGTGCCCGAGAAGCGGCGCCAGGCGCGCCGCACGCGTGCAATCGGCCTCGTGGGGGCGCGCGCGAACAATCTCAAGGACCTGAAGGTCCGCATCCCGCTCCGGTGCTTCGTCTGCATCACGGGCGTGAGCGGCTCCGGCAAGAGCACCTTGGTGGCCCAGACGCTCGTGCCGGCCGTCCGCCGCAAACTCTACGGCAGCCGCCAGCGCTGCGGCGCCCTGGACCGCATCACGGGCCTGGAGCGCATTGACCGGGTCATCGAGATTGACCAGAGCCCGATCGGGCGGACGCCGCGATCAAACCCCGCGACCTACACGAAGGTCTTCGACCTTATCCGTCGCGTGTTCGCCCAGACCCGCGAGGCGAAGGTGCGCGGCTACGGACCGGGCCGGTTCAGTTTCAACGTCAAGGGCGGCCGGTGCGAGGCGTGCCAGGGCCAGGGCGTCCGAAAGGTCGAGATGCATTTCCTGCCCGACGTTTTCGTCACCTGCCGCGAATGCAAGGGCACCCGGTTCGGCCGCGAGACGCTCGAGATTACGTACCGCACGAAGAGCATCGCCGACATCCTGGAGATGCGCGTGGGCGACGCGGCCCGGTTCTTCGAGAACTTCCCGCGGATCACCGAGCAACTGGCGACCCTTGAAGCGGTCGGCCTGGGGTACCTCTCGCTCGGCCAGAACTCGACTACCCTCTCGGGAGGCGAGGCGCAGCGCGTCAAACTCGCCGCCGAACTCGGCAAACGTTCGACCGGCCGAACGCTCTACGTCCTGGACGAACCGACCACCGGCCTCCATTTCGCCGACATCCAGCGACTGCTGGACGTCCTGGCGCGACTGGTGGACCTCGGGAACACCGTCCTCGTAATCGAGCACAACTTCGAGGTCATTAAGAGCGCCGACTGGGTGATTGACCTGGGGCCGGAGGGGGGCGCGACCGGCGGCTACGTCGTCGCCGAAGGCACGCCCGAACAGGTCGCCGGGATCAAAACCAGTTACACCGGCCAGTACCTGGCGCGGTATCTTAACGGGTCTTCTGCCCCCCGTGTATTCACGGGGGGTTAAAGTTTTACGGGCGATTCTTTTTCGGCGGCCGGCTCTTTCGGCGCCGGCGCGGGGACGGCAGGTGGGGCCGGCGGGGCTGCTTTCGGTTCGGGTTCCTTCTTGCCGGCGGCCGCTTTGATGGCGCGGAGTCGGGCGTCAATCACGTCAATCGCCCGGTCGGCCTCGTAGGCCTTAATGTGTTTGGGGAACTGCGTGCGGAGGGCGTCGAAAACCTGCCGCGCTTGCAGAAGTTTCTCGGGGTCCATCTTGGCGTCGCCGAGCATGATCTCGCCCTGGAAGAACATGGCCGACGGCATCTCGGGCGAGTCCTTGAATTCCTCCATGTAGGCCGCGAGGTTCTTAAGGGCGAGGGCCGCGTCGCCGTCCTCGACGGGAACGACGGCCAGCAGGAGCCTGGCCTGACTCAGGCGGCCGTGTTCGTTCCGCGGGTCCAGTTCACAGGCGCGCTTCAGGTACGGCTCGGCCCGCCGGAGATGGTCGAGGCCGGTGTAGGCGTTGCCGACCGCGAAGTTGGCCTCGAGGTCGTCCGGCGATTTCTTCTGTGCCGCCAAGGCCTTCGCAAGGCCGAGGACGCGCTCCATGATCGCGTGCAACTGAGGCGCCGTCTGCGGCCCTACGACCATGTGCAGCGCCTCGCCCGTGCCCGACAGGAAAAGGAGGCTCGGATAAGCCCGGACCTCGTATTTCTTGGAAATTGCGGTGGGTTCCCTGGTGTCGTCGGCTTTGACGGGGACGAAACTGTCCGTGAGATACTTCTCGAAGCCGGGCCGAGCAAACGTTCCGGCTTCCATGAGGAGGCACGGCTGGCACCAATCGGCGCGGAAATACACAAAGACGATGCGATCTGACGCCGCGGCTTCCTTGAGCGCGGCGTCCAGGTCCGTCCGCCAATCAATGCGCGACGCAGGCGGGGGGGACTTGACCTCGGGGGCGGCAGCCGGCTTGCCCGGCCCGAGGGGTGCCTCGGCCGCCCAGAGCGTGGCGGCCGCCAAGCCTATGACAACGACGCCGGCGAGTATCCGTCGCATTAACGACCCTCCGTCAGGGCGACCCGACGGCCGCGGAATTGTCGGCTGCCGAGACGGCCGCGCCGACGCGTCGCAGTTTCTCGTAGCGCTGGGCCAGCAGGTCATCCGTCGGAATCTGCCGCAGTTCCCTCAGGTAGCGGCTGAGACGGCGCTCCAGGGCGACCGCCATCTCGCGCGGATTGCGGTGGGCCGCGCCCAGCGGCTCCGGCACGATGTCGTCAATGACGCCGAATTCCTTAAGGTCCTTGGCGGTCAGCCGCAGGGCCTTGGCGGCATCGGGCGCCTTCTCGGCCGTTCGCCAGAGGATGGCGGCGCAGCCTTCGGGCGTGATGACGCTGCAATAGGCGAACTCGAGCATAAGGAGCCGGTCGGCGATGCCGATGCCGAGGTACCCGCCGGACGCCCCCTCGCCGATGATCGCGCCGAGGATCGGAACCCGCAGGAGGGTCATTTCGCGCAAGTTCACGGCGATGGACTCGGCCACGCCGCGCTCCTCCGCTCCGATGCCAGGATAGGCGCCCTGCGTGTCAATAAACGCGACGACCGGCAGTCCGAATTTCTCCGCCAGCCGCATGCACCGCAACGCCTTGCGGTAACCTTCCGGGTGGGCGCACCCGAAGAAACATTCGACCTTTTCGCGTGTGTCGTGTCCCTTGCGGTGGCCGACAATCATGACCTTCTCGCCGGCGATCCGCCCCAGGCCGCAGACAACGGCCCGATCGTCGCGGAACAGGCGGTCACCGTGGATCTCCTTAAAGTCCTTGACGAACGCCTCGATGTAATCCGTCGTCTGCGGGCGGTCGGGGTGGCGGGCGATCTGGACGATCTCCCAGGCGGAGAGAGAGGCGTATTTGCGCCGGATCATAGCCAGGAGATTCTTGCGGATGTCGCGGATTTCGGCGCTGAAATCAACGCCGCCCTGGCGTTGTTTCTCCTCCAACTCGTGGATCTGCTCCTCGAGTTTTGCGAACGGCTTCTCAAATTCGAGGCAGAGACGCGTCATCACGCCTTTCCCAAGATTTCTCCGCCCAAGCCGCCGGGCCACTCGCCTTACGACGGGACGTTGTGGCAGGCTGCAAGGAGGGAACGCAGTTTCCCACTGACATACCGCATCCCGGCGGGCCGGTCAAGGGGGTCCTTGGCCATCATCGTCCGCGCGAGGTCGTCCAACTCCGCCGGCACCTCCGGCCGCACCGAGCGGATCGAAGGAACCGGCGCGAACAGGTGCTGTTCCAGCAGGCCCTGGGGCGTCTTGGCCGTATAAGGCAATCGCCCCGTGGTCGTTTCGAAGAGCGTCACGCCCAGCCCGTACAGGTCAACCATGGCGGTCAGCCGCTTGTGCCGAATCTGCTCGGGGGACATATAGGACCAGGTTCCCGGCCTCCGCCACTCGGTGATCCGGCGCACGAGGTACTTGCGCCACGAGGAATCCTGGCGGATGGCCAGGGCGAAGTCAATCATCCGGACTGGCCCTTCGTCGGCCACGACGATGTTCTGCGGCTTGACATCCCGGTGGAGATAGCCCCGGTCGTGACAATGGCCGAGGCCGTCGGCCACCTGGGCCAGCCATTCGATCGCCTCCGCCAGCGGGGGGCGTTCCTTGTCCAGCCGCTGGCGCAGGCTCAGACCCGGCACGAGGTCCATTGCCAGGAACGGCCTCTCGGCCAACATCCGGACCTCGTAAATGCGGACGATGCTGGGATGGTCGAGGACCGAGCAGATCTGGTACTCGTTCTCGAGGTACGCGCGTTCGACGCGGCTGCGGGCAAACGCCGGGCGAAGCACCTTGAGCGCGACTTCGCCGCTTCGGGTCCGGCCGGCCAGACGCACGGCGTGGAAAATCTCGGCCGTGTTAGACTCGGCCACTTTTCGCAGAATTTGGAAGCCGTCAAGGTGTTCCAATGGAACCTCGGAAAACACGACGCCGCCGATACGACGACGGCCGACCTCGCCAAGGGAAGCGGCCGTGTGTCTTCAGCGTCAAGTGCCAGGTCTTTGACGCCGAATTCTACCGGTCGGGCGGGGCGCGGGCAACGTAAAAAAGAGGCCGCGTGTGCCACGGACGGCTTGCCCGGCCGTGCTCTTTTAAGCGCCCGCCGCGGGAGTGTAACCTACCTTCTGTAAATTCTTGAAGAAGTGGCCATCGTTTGTCTCGATCAGAAGATTGGACCCTTTTCTGAGGAGGCAAAACGATGGCCAAGCGCGATAGTGACAGTCTGGTGGCGTTGGTGCAAGAGGTTTTTGCTGATCGGGACGGGCTGAAGCGGTTTTTGGAGGCGGTGGTGAGTGCGGCCATGCAGGCCGAGGTGTCGGAGCACCTGGGCGCCGAGACGCACGAGCGGACCGACCGGCGGCGGGGGTATCGCAACGGCGTCAAGCCGCGGGGTCTGGCCACGCGGGTGGGGTCGCTGGACCTGGCCGTGCCGCAGGTCCGGGGCTGCGAGCCGTATCATCCTTCGATGTTCGCCCGATGGCAGCGGAGCGAGCGGGCGCTTTTGGTGGCCTGCGCCGAGATGTATTTCCAGGGCGTCTCGACCCGCAAGGTCCAGGACGTCTTGGACTCGATGTGCGGCGCCGAGGTCTCGGCGGCGACGGTCTCCCGCGTGGCGGCGGAGTTGGACGAGAGGCTCGCCGACTTCCGGACGCGGCGGCTGGACCTGACGGCGTATCCGTACCTCTTGATCGACGCGCGGTACGAGAAGGTGCGGGTGGACGGCCGCGTGGTGAGCCAGGCGGTGCTGGTGGCCGTGGGGTTTACGGCCGAGGGCCGACGGGAGATCCTCGACTGGCGGCTGGGCGACAGCGAATCGGAGGAGACCTGGGGCCGGATGTTCCGGGACCTGAAGGACCGGGGCCTGTCGGGTCTGGTGCTGGTGACGAGCGACGCGCACGGAGGCATTCGGAAGGCCCTGGCCCGGCACTTTCAGGGCGTGGTGTGGCAGCGGTGCCGCGTGCACTTCAAGCGGGAACTGGCCAGGAAGGTATCGTACAAGGTGCTCAAGGAACTGATGACCGACGTGGCCGCGGTGTTCGAGCCGGCGGAGCGTTCGGAGTGTCTGCGTCGAGGCGAGGAGATGGCGGCCAAGTGGGAGGCCCGATACCCGGCCGTGGCGCGGATGCTGCGTGAAGGGCTGGAGGACTGCCTGACGGTCCTGGCGTTCCCGCAGCAGCATCGCCGCCGGCTGGCCTCGACGAACATGCTGGAGAACCTGATGAAGCGGCTGAAGGCCCGCACACGCGTGGTGGGAGTGTTCCCGGGCCGGGGCTCGTGCGACCGGCTCGTAGGGGCGCTCCTGGTGGAGGTGCACGAAGACTGGGCGCTTGAAGAGCGGCCCTGGTTCAACATGGAACACGCGGCCCCGGCGGCGGTCGCCGAGACGCGATGCGTAGCCTGAATCTCCGGTCGCCCTACGGGCTCCCTCCGATTCAGGCTACGCCGCATGGATCGAGACAAACGACAATTTACAGAAAGAGTGTTGCACTACTGCCCGCCGCGATACAAATCGCGTCGTTTGCGCGTCAAAAGCGTTCAAAAGGGGGTCACTTCCTGGTCAAAACGGATCAAGCCATTTTAACATTTTTCCTGCATACCCCTCGCGGCACCCGCGCCAAGGCCGTTTTGTGTATAACTTGGATCAAAAAATCGCGCCAAACCGCGCCAAAACACCTTCCAAAAACTTATCTACGAAAACAAAAATGAGACTTACGGCAAAAACGGGAACGGGGAATGGGCAAAAGGCAACAGAGAACGGGAAGTGGACAAGCCGCCTTCGCCAAGGCTATGGCGGGCGGGAGGTGTGCGTGTTCAGCACGGTTCTGTGGGCGCGTTGGGCCTTAGTGGTGGCCCATTCCCCTCGCTGGAGGCAGGCCAATCCGCCCATGGCGGACAGGTGCGGCTCTCGAGAGCCGACACCTTGGCCTGACGACTCCCCCGCGAGGGGGATGGTGCTGAACACGCGCACTTCTCGCCCGGCCTGGCAACCGCGGCCGGTTCACAGTCCTTCACGAGTAAAGCCTAATGATAGAGGGGGAAAGTCAAGACCGAAGGGTCAAAATCGTCCCTGGCGCAAAGGCCGGCGGGGTTCCGAGGGAGAGTCCGCTTGCGCGACGCGCCCGGAATCGAGACGATTTTCCGGCGCGGCGCCGGCCTAGACGCGTTCGGCGACGGCCGAGGCGATCGCCAGGTCCTCGGTGTGCGTGATGGTCACATGCCAGGCGCTGACGCCGAGCGACTCGGCCTTCGCGGCGGTCGAACCGTGCAGGACGACGTAAGGCTTGCCGCTGGGCTCGTTCAGGATTTCGATGCTGCTGAACTCGACGCCGTCGCGCCATCCGGTCCCGAGGGCTTTCATGACGGCTTCCTTGGCGGCAAAGCGGCCGGCCAGGGTCTCCTCGAAACCCTTCTTGCGGCGGCGGGCGTACGCAACCTCGGCGTCCGTGTAGGTCCGCTCGAGGAAATGGTCGCCGTGGTCCGCGATCATCTTGCGTATCCGCTCCACGCCGCAGAGGTCTATGCCGTGACCGACGATCATGGCGGAAGAATACGTCCGCGGCGATGGTTCGCCAAGCGAAAAGAACAGCCGGTTCCAAACCCGGCTTGCCCGCCGCCGTCCGAATGCTTATACTCTCCGCACCGTCGGAGAAAGGGCCGCTGTGACACCGCGCGAAAAATTTATCATGGCTCTGGAGAGGCGCCAGCCACCGGGGCGCGTGCCGCACTTCGAACTCGTGTTCTACCTGACGATGGAGGCCTTCGGGCGGGTTCACCCGACGCACCGCGTCTTCCGGCAATGGGGCCAGATGTCGGAGCGCGAGCGAGACCTTCACCGGCGCGACATGGCCGACCTCTACGTCGAGACGGCCCGCCGCTACGAGCACTCGGCTATCTTCTTCCAGCCGTCGGAAGGTTGGTCCGGCGACGCTCACGACGAGGAAATCCGTCGCACGCTCGAGGCCATTCACGACCTGTCGGGCATGGACTACTTCCTGATGATCCACGGCGACGGGACGTTCAGCATCCCCGACGGCAACCAGATGGTGGAGTTCTCGGCGCGACTAGCGGATGACCCACAGGGCCTGAAGGACGAGGCGGCGCGGATGGTGGATGGGGCCCTGCGGCGTGCGGAAGCCTTCCGGCAGCACGGCGCGCTCGACGGCTTTGCGCTGTGCGCCGATTATTGCCTCAGCACCGGCCCGTTCCTCAGCCCGGCGATGTTCAGCGAGTTCGTCGCGCCGTACCTCGCGAGGCTGATCGCCGGATACCGCGCACTGGGGCTCTACGCGATCAAGCACACCGACGGCAACATCATGCCGATCCTCGACCAGTTGGTCGCGGCGCACCCGCACGCCCTGCACAGCCTCGACCCGCAGGGCGGCGTGGACATCGCCGAGGTCAAGCGACGCGTCGGTCGCCAGGTCTGCCTCATCGGCAACGTCAACTGCGCCAAACTCGACACCGGCACCGACGAGGAGGTCGTCGAGTCGGCCCGGTATGCCCTGCGGCACGGGATGCCCGGCGGAGGATACATCTTTTCGACGTCGAACTGCATCTACACCGGCATGCCGCTGGCACGCTACGAGTTGATCCTGGAGGTCTGGCGCAAAGAAGGAACCTACCCGGGTAGTGCCGCATGAATGTCCTCGAAGGGCTGACTCCCGAACAGACCGAAGCCGTGACGCACGTGGACGGACCGCTCCTGGTGCTGGCGGGCGCCGGCAGCGGCAAGACCCGTGTCATCACGCGCCGCATCGCCCATCTGATGAGTCAGGGCGTCCCGGCGTGGCAGGTCCTGGCCATCACGTTCACGAACAAGGCCGCCGGCGAGATGCGCGACCGGACGCTGGCCCTCGTGACCGGCCAGAAGCCGCCCCTCGTGACCACGTTCCACAGTTTCTGCGCCAGAATGCTCCGCGAATACGGCGAAATGCTGGGCGTGGACCCGCACTTCACGATCTACGACACGGCCGACCAGACAGCGGCCCTGAAGCGCGCGATGGCCCAACTAGCGCTCGACCCGCTCCATTTCAGTCCCGACCGCGTCCTGGACGCGATCAGCCGCGCCAAGAACCGGCTCCAGCGTGCACGCGATTACGCCGCCTTCGCCGGCACCGACGTCTGGCCGCGGACCGTCTCCCGAATCTTCGAGGCCTACGAGGCGATCCTCCGCGAGTCGCACGCACTTGACTTCGACGACCTGCTGATGGAGTTCGCCCTTGCGCTGCGCGGCAGCAAAGAGTTCCGCGCCCTCATGCACGATCGGTTCCGGTACATCCTCATTGACGAGTACCAGGACACAAACCACGCACAGTACGTCATCGCGAGTGACATGGCCAGCGCGCGGCGGAACCTGTGCGTCACGGGCGACCCGGACCAGTCCATCTACGGTTGGCGCGGGGCGGAACTCTCGAACATCCTCGACTTCGAGAAAGATTTCCCCGACGCCAAGGTCGTCCGCCTCGAGAAGAATTACCGGAGCACGAAGACCATCCTGGCGGCCGCCGACGCCGTCATCCGCCACAACCGCCACCGAAAGCCCAAGGACCTCTTCACCGATAACCCTACGGGCGAACGCCTCCGGATCGTCGAGACCGACGACGAGGAGGCCGAGGCCGTCTCGATCGTCAGCCGGACCGCCGACCTCAAGAAGGAAGGGCTCGCGTACCGCGAGATCGCCGTCTTCGTCCGGACGGTGGCCCAGACGCGGGCCCTCGAGGACGCGCTTCGGCGCGGGCGGCCGCCGATCCCCTACGAGGTCGTCCGCGGCACGAGTTTCTACGAGCGCAAGGAAGTGCGCGACGTCCTGGCCTACCTCCAGGTGGTGCACAACCCGCGAGATGAAATCAATCTGCGGCGGATCATCAACACCCCCTCGCGGGGGGTCGGCGACCGGACCGTCGAAGCCTTGCGCGAGTGGGCGGCGCACGAGGGCATCTCGCTTTACGACGCCCTGCCCCACGCCGCCGACATCCCGGACCTCCTGCCGCGGGCCCGGGCGGCCGTCGTCCATTTCCGGGAACTCATGGGTCGCCTCGCCGCCATGCCCGAGGACAGCATCGAGGACCTGCTGGACGCCGTCATCAAAGAATCGGGTTACGCCGAGAGCCTGAAAAGAGAAGACGACCGCGAGCGGCTGGAGAACCTGAACGAACTCGTGACGCTCGGCGCAAACTTCGACCGTGATGCAGCCGCCAACCCGGAGGACGATACGCAGCCGCGCGGCCTCGAAGGGTTCCTTCAGACCGTGGACCTTTCGAGCGACCAGGACTCGTACGACGAGAAGGCCGACCGCGTGCCGCTGATGACTCTCCACGCCGCGAAGGGCCTGGAGTTTCCGGCCGTGTTCATCGCCGGGTGCGAGGACGGCCTCCTGCCGCACGACCTCAGCCGCGAGGACGGCCGCGACGTCGAAGAGGAGCGGCGGCTCTTCTTCGTCGGCATGACGCGGGCCAAGCGGTTTCTCGCGCTCATGCACGCGCGGTTCCGGCGGATCCGCGGGCGGCTGGAGCGGCGGATGGCGAGCCCGTTCCTGGCGGAAATCCCGGCCGACACGGCCGAAGTCCTCGACGAGACCACCGGCACCGCGCCGGCGGCCCTCGACGGCGGTTTCGGGTATACTGGACCCGGCGAGGCGCGCCCGGTGCGGTCGGAGCGGGACGCCCGGACGGGCCTGGCGGTCGGCGAACAGGTGCGGCACCCGACCTACGGCATCGGCCGCGTGGCCCTCTTCAAAACCGGCGGCGGGCGGCGCCTCGTCGTCGTCCGCTTTAACACGGTCGGCGAGAAGACGCTCGACCCGGAGTATGCTAAACTGGTCAGAATCGCAGCGAAGTAAACAAGTGCCTGAGTGCCTGAGTCCCTGAGTGCCTGAGCCACAGAGAAAAACAGAAACAGTTTGCTTCGCACCTTATCATCTTCTAGATTGGCTGCCGATCATGGAGATACCCCATGCAGAAAGCGAAATCGAAGTACCTTAGGTTCCCGGTAATATCCCAAGGGGCCGAACACCTGGTGCAGGGCTACTTGATGAGGCGCAATATCCTGGCTTACAAAGCGCCCACCAACAATGAGGGATACGACCTGATTTGTATTCATCCTGACCCCCGTCACTCTCGCAAACCAGTCCGGGTACAAGTAAAGAGCCGAACAGCAAGTGATTGTCATTACGAATTCCCGTTGAAACCCAATTTGCTCAAAGCGTTTGATTTTCTAATCGTAGTGTTTCTCAACGTGGGAAGGTTCGGCAGGAACTGTTCAACCGTCCAACGCGGTCGGAAGCCGCCCGAATTTTTCACTTATCCCGCTTCACTCGTTCGGGCCCATCATCTTAATGACAAAACATGGCCCAAAGTGCGGCTATCGGCCAACATGAGATGCGACTGTTACAGGGGCGACGCCGGCTTCGAACTCATTGCCAGAAAATTACGAATTCCATATCCAACCAGAGAGGTCAGGTCTTAACGACATTAGCCCGCAAAGGAGAACCGGGAATGGCGAAAGACAAGCCGGGCGCTGGCACCTATCGCTATTTGATTGCATGGCAGAAGGCCATGGATCTGGCTCAGCAGATTTATCTAGTAACCGAAAGGTTCCCCGCCGGCGAGAAATTTGGTTTGACGGCACAGATGCGCCGGTCGGCGGTCAGCGTGGCTTCGAACATCGCGGAAGGGTTCGGACGCAACAGAACGCTTGAGTTCCGGCGATTTCTGGAAATGTCCAAGGGAAGCCTTTTCGAACTCCAAACCCAGGCCGAACTGGCGCGAAGGCTGGGCTGGCTCAAGGGCGACTCCCTTGCAACGCTCCGCGAAACCACGCACGAAGCTGACGCGGTCCTGGGCGGCCTGATTCACTCGCTTCGGGCATAACCTGCTTCAAGCAGTATTTTCCCGTTCACTCAGGCACTCAGGGACTCAGGCACTCAGGGACTCAAAGTACAAGGAGCATCGCATTATGCCGAAACTTGACATCTGCTTTGACTACAAGGGCGCACTGGCGGCCGCTGTCGGCCAGGCCGACGGACTGACGGACGCCGAGTGGTCCGATCTCCAGAAGGAAACCGCCGCCATCGCCGGCCGCATCCACGCCGAGCGGGCCACGACGCCATACCGCGATCTTCCGACGAAGAAGAAACTGTCGCAGGTGGACGTCATCCTGCGGAGCGTCGCGCGGAAACGCGGAAAGTTCGACGACGTCGTCGTGCTCGGGATCGGCGGCAGCGCTCTGGGCCTCACCGCGCTCCGGACAGCCCTGCGGCCGCCGTACTGGAACATGCTGTCCGAGCGTGGCCGCGAGAGAATGCCGCGACTCTGGGTCATGGACAACGTGGACCCGGACGAGTTCGCGGCGATGCTGGAACTCATCAACCCGCGGCGGACGCTCTTCAACGTCATCTCGAAGAGCGGCGAGACCGCCGAGACGATGAGCCAGTTCCTCGTCGCACTGGACCTCGTGCGAGAGTGCGTCGGCAAGAAGTGGAAGGACCACCTGGTCATCACGACCGACGCCGCCAAGGGCATCCTGCGGCCGGTCGCGGATGCCGAAGGCCTCGATAGTTTCACCGTGCCGGACGGCGTGGGTGGACGGTTCAGCGTCCTATCGCCGGTGGGTCTCTTCGGCGCCGCGATGGTCGGCATAGACGTAAAGGCCCTGCTGGCCGGCGCGGCCGCGATGGACAAGCAATGCGCCTCGACCGACTTTGCAGTCAATCCGGCCGCACAAGGCGCGGCCGTCCAGGTCGGCCTCTACCGCAAGGGCAAGCACCTCTCGGTCATGATGCCCTACTCTGCCGCACTGAAGGACGTCGCCGACTGGTACCGACAACTCTGGGCCGAGAGCCTCGGTAAGACCCTGCCCGACGGCACGCTCGTCGGTCCGACGCCCATCAAGGCCCTCGGCGTGACGGACCAGCATAGCCAGGTGCAACTGTATCGCGAGGGACCCAGCGACAAGGTCTTCACGCTCCTCGCGGTCGAACGGTTCAGGCTGGAGGTGCCCCTGCCGGACGCGCCGCCCAGCCTCAAGGGCCTGGAGTACCTCGAAGGCCACACGATGAGGGAACTCCTCAGGGCCGAGGAGAAAGCGACGGCCTGGGCGCTCGTCCTTTCGAAGCGGCCGACGGTGCGGATCGTCCTTCCAGCGGTCGCGCCGCGGACGGTCGGCGGACTCCTCCAGATGCTGATGGTCCAGACCTCGATCGCCGGCGAGATGCTCGGTGTCAACACTTACAACCAGCCGGGCGTCGAGGCCGGCAAACAGGCCACCATGGCCCTGATGGGGAAGTCCGGCGCCATCGCCGATCCGACGAAGAAGGGTTTGCCGCCCGAATTCACCACCTACGGGATTTTACGTGAAACCATCCTTAAAAGCCCCGTCTAGCGCGCGGATTCCAGGATGGCTGGGCGTTGCGGCCGCGGCCCTTGGCAGTCTGGGCGTCGCCACGCTCGGCGCCGATCCGCCCGCAGCCAGGATCGAGTCCACTCCCATGAACCGAAAGACCGTTGTCAGCATCCAGGGCCAGGCATTCCACCTGAACGGCCGACCGACCTACGAAGGCCGCTCGTGGCGCGGCCACAAGGTCGAAGGCCTCCTGATGAACTCCCGGATGGTCCAGGGAATCTTCGACGACCGGAATCCCGAGACGCGCCGCCTGTGGGACTACCCCGACGGCCCGTGGGACCCGAATCGCAACACGCGCGAGTTCCTGGCGGCGATGCCCGAATGTCGCCGCCACGGCCTCCTGGCCTTCACGATCAACCTCCAGGGCGGATGTCCCGTCGGCTATCCGACCGGGCCCCAACGGTGGCACAACTCAGCCTTCGAGGCCGACGGGAGCCTGCGCGCCGATTACCTGGCGCGCCTGGAGCAAATCGTCAACCGCGCCGACGCCCTCGGCATGGTCGTCATCCTCGGGTACTTCTACTTCGGCCAGGACGAGCGGCTCTCCAACGAAGCCGCCGTCCTTCACGCGACCGACGCCGCCACCGACTGGATACTGACGAAGGGCTACACCAACGTCCTGGTGGAGATCAACAATGAGTGTAACATCGCCTATGAGCACGCCATCCTCAATCCGCCGCGGGTCCACGAGTTGATCGAGCGCGTCGCGAAGCGGTCGGCCGGCAAGGTGCAGTCGCCGGCGGGACGACTCCTGGCGGGAACGAGCCTGGGCGGCGGGAGCCTTCCGCCTCCAAACATCGTGGCCGTCTCCGACTTCATCCTTCTGCACGGCAACGGCGTCGGCGACCCGAACCGCATCCGCCGCATGGTCAATGAGGTGCGATCCGGCAAGGCGTATCGCGGCCATCCAATCCTCTTCAACGAGGACGACCACTTCGGCTTTGAGAAGCCCGACAACAACCTGATGGCCGCCGTCAGCCGGTACGCCAGTTGGGGCTACTACGATTACCGGTTGAAGGGCGAGGGATTCGACGAGGGCTTCCAGGACGTGCCGGCGAACTGGGGCATCTCGAGCGGGCGAAAGCGCGGCTTCTTCGCCCTCCTGGCGGAGATGACGGGCGCCGCGCCAGACGCTCACGGCGGCGAAGGACCCGGCCAGGACCGCATGTCCCGGGCGGACCCATGACAATCCTCGCGGCACAACTCGGGCAGGCCGAGACGCGGTTCCTCGTCTTCATGGCCGTCATCGTCCTGGCGATGGCGGGGGGCTACACGGCCCGCCGCGTGGGGCTCCTGCGGCCCGAGTGGGCTCGCTGGATCATGAGCGCCGCCATCATCGGCGCCGACGCGCCGGTGGCGTGCCTGGCCATCTGGCACCTCGACATGACGGGCGGCGTCTGGCGCGTCCCGGTCATCGGTCTCGTCGCGGTTGTCCTCGTGTCGCTGGCCGGGCTGGCGCTCGCGCGGTGGCGGCGTCTCGGACCCGCCGAGGCCGCCGTCTTCGGCTTTCAGGGCGCCATGGGCAACGTCGGCTACACCTTGGGCGGCTTCCTCTGCTTCGCCCTCTGGGGCATCCAGGGCCTCGCAGTCGAGCAACTCTACTGCATGATGTGGCCGTTTTTCACGTTCCTCTTCTGCTTTCCCGTCGCGCGGCACTACGGGGAGGCGGCGGCCGGCGCGCGCCCCGCGGACCGGCCCTCGACGCCGGCCTATGTCGCGCGGATGCTGGCGCGGAGCGTTACGGACCTCCGGAGCCTCCCGCTTTACACCGCCGCCTTGGGCCTCGCCCTTAACCTCGGCGGCGCGGCCGAGCCGACCGTGGACCGCGAGTGGCACCTCCTCGACGGCCTCATGATCCTCGGCATGTGCATGCAGTTCGGGAGCATCGGCCTGACGGTCCGGGCGCGGCGGCTGCCGGCCTTCTGGAAACCCGCCCTCGGCTCGGCGTCCCTCAAGTTTTTCCTCAGCCCGCTGGTGACGGCCGGCGTGGCTCTGGCGTTTGGCCTGACCGGCATGCCCCTGTATGTCTGCCTGCTTCTGTCGGTGATGCCGAGCGCCCTGTACTCGGTCCTCATCGCCAACCTCTTCGGCCTCAACAAGGACCTGGCGAACGCGACCTTCATATTGACCCACGCGATCTGCTTTGCGGTCCTCGTCCCTGCCCTAGTGGTCTGGTACCTGAGCGGCTGAACGGCGGCGCCGCGACGTATTTTATGAAACGAATGCGCCCGGGCTGCGTCTGAATCTGTGGACAAAACGCGGAACTCAAGCGCGGCCGCAGCGACCGTCCGATTCACCTTGCGGCGCGAGAGGAACCCTGGTTGCTGTGCCGGCACGCCCACGCCCGAAAGGTCGTGGGCGTGCCACTTATGGGTCCTTGCCATCCCTGCCTGTTCGCCTTCGGAGGTTTCACGCCGACCCGAAAGCCGCCCCTTGTCGCAGCAGGTTTCGTTGACAGGCGCGCGGGACGGGCGTAGAATGCTTCGCAGAAGCCCCTTCAAAGGAACGTTTATGGCAGAGCAATCCGCAGGCAAGTACAAGGTCCTGGTGGTTGACGATGATGCCGATATCCTGACGACCATGAGGATGGCCCTGGAGGAAGTGGGCCACACGGTCCTGACGGCCGCCGACGGCCTGGCGGCGCTCGATGTGGCCGGGGCCGAACATCCCGACATCGTCATCCTCGACCTGATGCTTCCGAAGCGCGGCGGATTCCAGGTCCTCCAGAAACTGAAAGGGCGGCCCGACATGAAGGGCAAACGGCCGCTGGTCTGCATGGTCACGGGCAACGAAGGGATGCGGCACAAGGAGTTTGCCGAGCGGAACGGCGTGGACGATTACCTGCGCAAGCCCTTCGCCATCGGCACATTCCTGGAGATCGTCCGCGGCTTTGTGGAGCGGCTGGATAAAGGCGTCGAGAACGCCAAGTAGGGCGGTTTCGGCCACGAGCCCCTCACGGCCGGTCCGGCGCGGGCACCGGCCGAATCAGGATGCCTTCAGACCATCCAGATTTGCCTTTGGCGGAACGCCTGGAAGAGTGTTGCCTTCCCCTGCGTGATTGAGTAAAGTGACAAAACTAAGCGACCGTTATTAAGGGAGAGCACAGGGCCTCGACAATCGGACAGGTGCGGGAGCGGTCGCCTCCCGTCACCCATGTGCAGCAAGGAGCGGGACGATGGCGACGAAGAAGCAGGAGATTATCAAGACGTACCAGGTTCATGAGGGCGACACCGGTTCCCCTGAAGTCCAGGTCGCCCTTCTCACCGAGCGGATCAACCATCTCACGGGGCACCTGAAGGGACACCAGAAGGACCATTCGTCCCGCCGAGGTCTCCTCAAGATGGTCGGCCGGCGGGCCAGCCTCCTCAAGTACCTGGCGCGCGAGGACCGCGCACGCTACCAGGCGGTCATCGAGCGGCTGGGAATCCGTAAATGAAACAAGTTCCAAGTTCAAAGTTCCAGGTTCCAAGTTAAAGGAACCGCAAAACTGCAAGATGTCGTTCACATAGAACTTGGAACTTGAAACTTGGAACTTGGAACTTGGAACTTTCTGGTCGTCGGTCGGCGGCGGGGCGTGGGCAGGTTAGAACAGTCACCAGGAAAAAGCGAGGAGACAGGAATGGCAGTCGCCAAGGTGGAACGGGAAATCGCAGGGCGGACGCTAACTATTGAAACCGGTAAAGTCGCGAAGCAGGCTCACGGAAGCGCCCTGGTGCGGTACGGCGATACGGTGGTCCTCGTGACCGCCGTGCGGACCCGGCCGCGAGAAGGCATTGACTTCTTTCCGCTGACCGTGGAGTACCGTGAGATGACCTATGCCGCCGGGAAGATCCCCGGCGGTTTCTTCAAGCGCGAGGGCCGGCCCTCGACCAAAGAAACCTTGACGTGCCGCATGATTGACCGGCCCATCCGGCCGCTATTCCCCGAAGGATACCGGGACGAGGTCCAGGTGGTCTCGCTGGTGCTGTCGGCGGACCAGGACAACGATCCGGACCTGCTGTCGGTGATCGGGGCGAGCGCGGCGCTTGCGCTCTCGCCGATTCCGTGGGACGGGCCGCTGGGCGCGGTTCGCCTCGGCCTCGTGGACGGCCAGATCGTCATCAACCCGACCCACGACCAGCGCGACTCGGCTGCGATGGACATGATCGTGGCCGGCCTGGACGGCGAAGTCAACATGATCGAGGTCGGGGCCAAAGAAGTGCCCGACGAGAAGGTCCTCGAGGCGATCGAGGCGGCGATGGAACCCATCCAGACCGTCGTCGCCATGATCCACGAACTCGTCAAGCAGGCGGGCGCTCCCAAACTCCCGTTCGAGGGGCCCAAGGACGTTTCGGCCCTGGAAGACCGCATCGAGAAAGGGTTCCTCAAAGAACTCCAAGCCGCCAAGCACATCCACGGCAAGATCGCGCGGAACACGGCGTGCGACGAGATCCGCGAGCGCGCAGCCGAGGCCGTTCTCATCGGCTCGGAGCCGAACACCGAATGGACCGAGGCCGATTTCAAACTCGCCTGGTACCGCGTCGAGGAACGCCTGATCCGACGCATGCTCCTGGCCGGCAATCGGACCGACGGCCGCAAGCCTGACGAACTGCGACCCATCACGTGCGAGGTCGGCGTCCTGCCGCGGACGCACGGCTCGGCCCTCTTTACGCGCGGCGAGACGCAGGCCCTCGTCGTCACGACGCTCGGCACCGGCGAGGACCAGCAGATCATTGACGGCCTCGTCGAGGAGTATAAGAAGCCGTTCATGCTTCACTACAACTTCCCGCCGTTCTCGGTGGGCGAAGTCAAGATGATCCGCGGCCCGTCGCGCCGCGACATCGGACACGGCGCCCTGGCCGAAAAGAGCATCACCGGGGTCCTTCCGACCGACGAGCAATTTCCATACACGATCCGCATCGTCTCGGACATCATGGAATCCAACGGCTCGTCGTCCATGGCCACGGCCTGCGGGGCCACGCTGAGCCTGATGGACGCCGGCGTGCCGATCGAGGACCCGGTGGCGGGCATCAGCATCGGCCGCATCAGCGAAGGCGACCGGGAACTCCTCCTGACCGACATCCAGGGCGAGGAGGACCACATCGGCGACATGGATTTCAAGGTCGCCGGCACACAGCACGGCATCACGGGCGTCCAGTTAGACCTGAAGATCCGGAGCCTGCCGCTCGATGCCTGCCGCAAGGCCATCCAGCGGGCGCGCGAGGTCCGCCTGGAGATCCTGAAGACGATGCTCCAGACGATCTCCGCTCCGCGGGCGGAGATCAGCCGCCATGCCCCGCGACTCATCCAGATCCACATCAACCCCGACAAGATCGGCAAGGTCATCGGCCCAGGCGGCAAGACCATCAAGGGCCTGGAGGCCGACACCGGCGCCCGCATCGAGGTCGAGGACGACGGCACCGTGACGGTCTCGAGCGTGGACGTAGCGGCCGCTGAGAAGGCCGTCGCCGCCATCGAAGCCCTGACGGCCGAAGCCCAGGTCGGCAAGACCTACACCGGGACGGTCGTCTCGATCAAGGACTTCGGGGCGTTCGTCGAGATCATGCCCGGCCAGGACGGCATGTGCCACGTCTCGGAACTGTCCGATAAATACGTCAAGAACGTTTCGGACGTCGTCAAGATGGGCGACACCGTCCGCGTCAAGGTCATCTCGATTGACGACACGGGGCGGATCAAACTCTCACGCAAGGCCGTCCTGAAGGAAGAGGCGGAGGCCGAAAAGAAGAAGTGACCGCCCCGCCGGCCACGCGGTTCGCTCGCCGGATCGCCCGTGGCGACCCGGCGGCTTGGGCCAACCCGGCAACGTGCAACCTGCCCCGCGCCGGCCGCCTATGGTTCGAAGGAGGCCCTCCGTGCAGGTCCTGCTGGCGTTCGGGCTCGGCATCGTCCTGGGCATCGGACTGACGGTGCCGCTCGCCTGGCTCGTGGCCAAGCGCGCCGAACACCGGGCCTTGGAGTCCGAGCGGCGGGCCCGCCAGGCCGAGCATCTGGCCGACGTCGGGACCCTTACCGGCGCGCTGGCCCACGAGATCCGCAATCCCCTCTCCACGCTCAACCTGAACCTCCAACTTCTGCGCGAGGACCTGGCGAGGCCGGGGAGGTCGGCCGAAACAAGGGTCCTGGCGAAACTCGACACCCTCGAACAGGAGGCCCGCCGCCTCCAGACCATTCTCGACGACTTCCTGAAGTTGGCCGGCAAGCACGAGGTCCGCCTCACGGTCCAGCCCATTAACCCGATCCTGGAAGAGGCCGTGGCCTTCTATCGCGAAAGGCTCCAGCGCGCCGGAATCCAGGTCCGGACGAGTTTCACTGAAGGTCTGCCCGCCGTGGCTGTGGATGCGTCGCGACTGAAGCAGGCCGCCTCCAACCTGATCCTCAACGCCGAGGCCGCCATGCCGCAGGGCGGCGAACTACTGGTCACGACCGAGCCCGAGCGCCGCGGCATCCGAGCCCACATCACGGACACCGGCGTCGGCATCCCGGAGGAGGATCTGGACAAGATCTTCAAGCCGTATTACTCTACTCGGCCCGGCGGAACCGGGCTCGGGTTGCCGACCGTCCGCCGGATCATCCAGGAGCACCACGGGACACTGGAGGTCCACAGCGAGCCGGGCCGCGGAACGCGATTCACGATCCACCTGCCGTCCGCCGAGGGGCGGCCCGCGCCGGAAAGTGCGGATCCATCATGAGCGACAAAGCCCCAAGCGGCGATAGCAGCCGCATCCTGATCGTCGAGGACGACCGCCCCCAGGCGGACGCCATGGCCGAAACGCTCCAGCGCGCCGGCCACGCCTGCGTGGTCGTGACGGAGCCGCGGCGTGCCCTGGAGATCATGGAAGACGATGATTTCGACCTCGTCCTGACGGACCTCGTCATGCACGACGTGGACGGGATGGAGATCCTGCGGCAGGCCAGGCGCCTCGACCCGACGGCCGAGGTAATCCTGGTCACCGGCCACGGGACGATTGACACGGCTGTCCAGGCGATGCGCGAAGGCGCCTCCGATTACATCACGAAGCCCCTCAACGTTACGGAACTCCGGAACCGCGTGGCCAAGGCGCTCGAGCACCATCGTCTCGTCCGTCGCACGGAGCAACTGAGCGCGCAACTGGAGGAGCGGTTCGGGTTCGAGGCCGTCATCGGCCAGTCGGAGGCGATGCGGCGCGTGGTCCAGGCCTGCCGTCTCATCGCGCCGACCAACGCGACGGTCCTCATCGAGGGCGAGAGCGGCACCGGCAAGGAACTCGTCGCCAAGGCGATTCACAACAACTCGCCCCGCCGCAGCCACAACTTCGTCGCCCTCAATTGCGCCGCCCTCAGCGAAGGCATCCTCGAAAGCGAACTCTTCGGCCACGAGAAGGGCGCCTTCACCGGCGCAATCTCCAGCCGCAAGGGTCGCTTCGAGCACGCCGACGGCGGGACGCTGTTTCTCGACGAAGTCGGAGACATGCCGACGGCCACCCAGATCAAACTCCTGAGGGTCATCGAAAACCGCGAGATCGTCCGCGTCGGGTCCAACGAGCCGCGACGCGTGGACGTGCGGCTCCTGAGCGCCACGAACCAGCGCCTGGAGGACCTCGTCAAGCGCGGCAAGTTCCGCGAGGACCTCTATTTCCGCCTGAAGGTAATGCGCGTGACGCTTGCGCCGCTGCGCGATCGGCGGGAGGACATTCCCCTCTTGGTCGAGCACTACCTCCGCCGCCTTGCAGCCGAGCACTCGAAGCCCATCACGGGCATCACCCCCGAGGCGGAGCGGATCCTCGATGCCTATGCCTGGCCCGGCAACGTCCGCGAACTCATCAACACGCTCGAGACGATGGTCGTCCTGGCCCCGGGACCGGTCCTGGGTGCGCAAGACATCCCGCCCGAGATCCGCCCTTCGGCCGAGTCGCCCCGCCCGACGGACCTCCGGCCCGGCATGAGCCTCGAGCAAGCCGAGCGCCTCCTAATCGAGCGGACCCTGGAGTGGAGCCGAGGCAACCGGCACCTGGCGGCCGAAACCCTCGGCATCGGCCAGCGGACGCTTTACCGCAAGATCAAGCAGTACGGTCTCGCCCGCCAGGACGACGCGGAGGCCCAGGAGCCTTGAGACTCCGGGCATGGCGCTCGCACCCGGCCACGGCAATGCTCCGCCGTCGCGTCGCACTGGGCCGGGAAACTTCTGTCGTTCGGCTGCGTCGCCCGTATAGAATAGCGAGACCGTTCGTGCTCCGTGGCTGCATGATCAGGTGTTGATGAGATGCGTTGTCGGCCAGCCCTATATCTGATCGGATGCGTTCTCCTGATAGCCCCCGCCGCCCCGGCGATCGCCGACGAGGCGGCGGATGCCTTCGCCCTGCGCTTCGGCGACGAGTATAGCGCCGCCCTGGCCTCGCCGGACCTGCGGATCGGCGCCTCGCTGGCCGCCAAGTTGCTTGACGCCGCCAGGGCCCCCGACATCCGCCTCGACCTGGCCTGCCTCCTGTGCGACAGGGCGTTTGAACTCGGCCGGAGGCACCCCAGCGGTTACAAGACGGCCATCGCGGCGATGAACCTGGAGGCCGCAATGGCCTCTGACCGCAAGGACGCCGCCCATGAGAAGATCCTCAGCCTCTATACGAGCGAGTATGCCAAGACTTATGGCCCCACTCGGGCCAAGGCCGGCGACATCATTGCCCGACTGATGATGGGCTACGGGGACGAAAAGGCGGCCGCCGACGCGTGGAAGGAAGCCGTCAACTACTACCGCCGGGCTTCCGACGTCGCACCGCAGATGGGATCCACCGTCCGCGGCGAACTTCAGCCAAAACTGGATGCCGCCCAGGCCCGCCTGGTGGTCCTGCGACAGATCGAGGGGCTCAAGGAAGCCATCCGGCAGGATCCCAAGAACCGGCAGGCTCGGACCGACCTCGTGCGCCTCTACGTCGTTGAGTATGACAACCCGGCCACGGCCTCCAAGTACCTGGACCTCGCACAGGACGAGCCGATGAACAAGATGGTCCTGCTGGCTGCGATGAGCCTGGAGAAATTGCCCGAGCGGGCGTGCGTAGCCCTGGGCGATTGGTACCGCAGTTTCTTCGAGAAGGCCGGCACCCACGGCAAAACCGTCGTCCTGGAACGGGCCAAGACCTATTACCGGCAGTTCCTGGAGTTGCACACAACGGACGACGCGGCGCGGAAAGAGGCGTTCCAGGCACTCGACAAGGTTCTGGCCGTTCTCGGCCAGACGGCACCGGCCCCTTCGGTCGCGCCGGTACCCACGGCCCCGCCGCATCCTTCACCTACGCTGGCTCCGCGGCCGGCTCCGTGGCCGGCTCCGCCTCCCAAGCCCGACGGCGCGACGGCGCCCGCGGAGCCCACCGTGACGGTCATGACGGCGGACGAGTTCAACGCAAGATGGGCGGCGGCGTTTCCGGCCGCGAGGAACGTCGCTTCCAAGGGGACGGCCACGGCCTCCAGCCAATATGAGGATCTCGTCCCCGGCAACGTCTTCTCGGGATCGCGCTCGGGCGAGGCTTGGGTCCTGAACGGACAGGCCGGCTGGCTCGAGGCCAAGTGGAATCCGGCCGTCAAGGGCCGCTACATCTTCCTCTTCAGCAGCAGCACACCCCTGGGGACCGACCCATGGGGCGAGGCGGCGGTCACCATCAACGGCGGCGAGGCCATGAAGGTCGAAGGAGTCAAGGGCGACTGCGTGGTCGCCCTTGACCTGGGACAGGCACAGTCCATCGGGTCGCTGAAGGTCGAAATCAAGGCCGGCGGATACCCCGGCCTGGCGGGCATCGAAGTTCATCCTGCGGGGCGCTAGTCCTGCTGCGGCGATTCGAACGGCCAACCTGCCGCCAGGAGCGATTCGCACAGGCGCAGGTCTTCCGGCGTCGTGACCTTGATGTTGGCCGCATCCCCTTCGACCATCATGACCGGCAGGCCCATCGCCTCAACCAACTGAGCGTCGTCGGTGACGCGGCCGGCCGTGGCCCCGCGCGCAGCATAGGCCCGCACGATTGTCTCGCGGCGGAACACCTGGGGAGTCTGGGCGATCCAGAGGCTGGTGCGCGGCACGGTGCGGACGATCTCGCGCGAGGGGGAGACCTCCTTGACGGTGTGATCCACCGGACGGCCGACCACGGCGGCGCCATGCTCGGACGCGACCCGGAGCGCCTCGCGGATCACGGCCGGCCGGATCAGCGGGCGGACGGCGTCGTGTATGGCCACCAGGTCCGCCTTCGGGTCGCCGACCGCCAGGGCACAAGCCACGCTCTCCGTGCGGTCCGGCCCGCCGGCCACAAAGCGAAGCGGCCGGCCCGAGCGCAGGCGGTCGCCGAAGGTCTGCCGCGCCAGTGCGAGCGCGTCAGCCGGAACGGCCACGACCGCTTCCACGACGGACTCCACCTCGTCGAAACGGTCCAGCGTGTGGGCCAGGACCGGCCGTCCGGCCAGCGGGAGGAAGACTTTGCCCGTCCTCCGCAGCATCGGCGCTGCCGCTGCGGAGGATGGAGTCGAGGCGCCGCGCGATGCGCCTGGAACCGAATGGCCGGCCGTACGGCCCGCAGGGTCGGCCGCTGCAAACCTGCGGCCCGCGCCCCCCGCGGCAATGATGACGCTGACTGAGGACACTTCGACGCTCCGACCTGTCCTCCGCAGCAGCGGCGCTGCCGCTGCGGAAGGTGGAAGCCGCTACGAGCGGCCGCGACCCTTCGAGCCGGCCGAGTTCATGCCAACGCGTCCGAAGATGATCCGCCCGGCGCTTTTCTGAATCACGTTCGTGACGGTGATGGAGGCGGCCTTGCCGATGTGCTCCTTGCCGTCCTCGACGACCACCATGGTGCCGTCGTCGAGGTACCCGACGCCCTGGCCTTCCTCCTGTCCCGGCCGGAGGACGTTGACCTCGAGGGCCTCGCCGGGGATGACGGCCGACTTCAAGGCGTTGGCGAGGTCGTTGATGTTGAGGACCTCGACGCCGCTGAGGGTGGCGACCTTGCTCAGGTTGTAATCAATGGTGACGATGCGGCCGGAACACTGAGACGCAAGGTGGACGAGCATCTGGTCCACGCCGTCGCCGGGGGCCGGCTGGCCCGGCGCGTCCTCGATGGTGATATCCACGCCGGGGATGCTCTGGAGGCGGTTGAGGACGTCGAGGCCGCGGCGGCCGCGGTCGCGCTTGAGTTTGTCGGCCGAGTCGGCGATGGTCTGAAGTTCGCGGAGGATGAATCGCGGAACGATGATCGGCGAGTCAACGAACCGGGTCTCGGCGATGTCGGCAATCCGACCGTCAATGATAACGCTCGTATCCAAGAGGAGCGGCCGGCCGCCCTTCCGCTGCTTCGCAAACTCGATGTAGGGGATGAGAAATCGGAAGTCGTCCTTCGTCTGGAGGATGAGCGAGACGGCCAGGTAGGACGCCAGCACCGCGATTACCATCTTAATCACGTCGCGGACCGGCCCCGGCACCGACGGGTACATGTCCACCACGAGGCCCAGGAGCGCCGTCACGCAAAGCCCCACGATGAGGCCGAAGAAGACGGCCGAGATGACGCTGATGTTCTTGCGGCGGAAGACCATGTCGAGGATGATGATGACGGCCGCAACGGCCATGAAACCGATCATCCCCCAGAGTTCGTTGCCTTCGCCGATCGCCTGGCCGAACGCGTAGCCGCCGGCCGCCATCGCCAGGAGAAACAGGACTCGGATAATGAAGACGAGCATGAGAGCAGCCCTCCATAAAGAGGATATAAGGTTGGCGCATCCATAATCATGGGGCCATTATAGCCCGTCGCGGAGGGAGCCGCAAGCGCCAGGCGTCGTATAAGTCGTCTTCCGACCTTGGTGTTGGCGCGGCAGGTACGGTCATCTATTCTCCAATTCTCCTGATGATAATAGGCTCTGATGGCATAAGTTTTTCAATATGCTCTCGATGCAGCTTCAACTCATCAAAGCGCTTATCCGTTCCAAGAACCGTCACCGTCTTGTTACCCCTTGCCAGCAAGAACTCAAACCTCGAATAAGATTGGTTTCCGTGCTTCAGAAAACCGAACAGCCTGCCTCCCAAGTAGCAGGGGACCCCGACCAAGTGTTCGACATCCACGTAATCAAGCATTAGGGACACCCATAACCGTGCCATGTCAAGGCCCGAGTCACAGGGGTCCTTGCTGTTTCCCTGCCCGCCCGAGGCGGGCCCGCCTTGGGCGGGAATACCGT
>Ga0315275_10000438_pt1 | contig 34127 bp, 36 predicted proteins | sample YL17G03_0_MG_FD_205557 | JGI IMG/M metagenome (GOLD analysis project Ga0315275, IMG submission 205557) | Sediment microbial communities from Yellowstone Lake, YNP, Wyoming, USA - YL17G03_0 | ecosystem: Environmental > Aquatic > Freshwater > Lake > Sediment | place: USA: Wyoming | collected...
TGTCGATATTAGCTGATGAAGCACCTTTGAGAAGTTTTCCAACGATGAAGTCAGTAGATACTGATCGGATATAATCTAATAATTCAGCGGTTGTGACTTGTTCTCCAGAGAGTTTCTCTACTCGTTCATACTGGCTAAATATTTCCATTCCAGGTCCAATTGCAGAGATAAAGAAATCTCCACCAGCAATACCTTCATTCCAGAACTGTTGAAGTTTTTCTTCTATCCTTTCTTTGATTTGAGATTTTATTTCGTTATAAAATCCTACTTTTTTGCGATCAATTTTTCTACATACCATATCGATGGAAGAAGCCAATGCTGCAGTTCCTTGCCCTCTTAATCTACCGGGTCGCTCTGTGTGTAAGGGCCATGATGCCGTAACTACTAAACCCGCATTAACTAGAGAATTAAGTATTGTTTCCCATCCGGCTGTTGTTTTATGTGCATAAACAATAGTTGCTATTCCATCAGGTTTCAGAACGCGATGTATTTCTTTAAAAGATGCTGAAAGTGTATTTTCAAAAAATTCAGTTGGGTTATCTTGACGAACAAAGTTGGCAACAGCCTCTTCTGATTTTGGTGTTAAAGGTGTAGAAAATAATTCTGGAAAAATATCACCTAAACATCTTTTAAGCCAAACATAAAAAAAATCAGATAAATCAGCATATGGAACATTATCATAATATGGGGGATCAGTTAAGACTGCATCAAAATAATTATCAGGATAAGGTATAGATACAGCAGAGGCTTGCTTTACTGTTGCTGTATAATTACTAGATTTACTTGCATGCTCAATAAACTTCTGATTTTTTTCAGATGCCGTTGGCCATCCAGCTCCATAGGGATTAAATGGATTTGATTCTGCATAATCCCAAACCATCCCAAGAGCTTGCCTTCCAAATGTATGAACAACCCCTCTGCCACCTGTTGGATTTAAAATACATAGAGAAGAATTAAAATCAACTAATCTACTCAAACCTGCAGCTAAAAAACCTACAATGACTTTTGCAGCCTCATCACAATTTAATCCATATTTTTCAAGACCAATATTATTACAATCCTTTTTTATCTCTTCATATGCTAACTTAATTTTCTCCATGAAAGTAATGAGAGATAATTTCTGACGATAATTAAATAAATCCTGCCATAACGGATAACCATACTTACTTATCCACAGCCACTGTGGTGTTTTTTCAACATTACCTTGAAATATTTTTTCATCAGGTAAAGGTGATTCAAGAAATCGCCAATTTTCAATTTTTTCATTTAAATATCTTTTCGCTTTTTCAACGACTGCTTTATCTTTTTCTGATGCAATGACATATCTTTTCCCTACTTCATTTTCATTATTATAGATTATAACGATCAACTTCTCATTCATTTCCCCTTTTTGCGCTAGTTTCATTACTTCTTTTCCAATAACATTATTACATACTGGGCATCTTGTTTTTCCAGATTTTACTGTCCCCTCATCAGGATTAAAATCTCCAAAATTATTTTCAATAATTTCAAAAGAAATCTTTTTTTTCTCTTTATTTACAATAGGTTTGTAAGCGATTTTTACCTTTTCTTTTTTAGCTAACCAAAATTGACCTATTAATGGAATCTCAGCTCCGCAATCTGGTTTTTGGCATTGAATTATTCTTGTCCAAATATAGCCTACGGGGATTGATCCATCGGAATCCTCTGGATAAAATTGCCCGATTTCTTTTTTTGCTTGCACTAATATTTTATTAGACCATTTATGAAGCATATAAACTAATAAATTAACTTTTTCAATTTTTCCATCTATACCAAATTTTTTATCTGGATGAGAAATCATTATTCCAAATTTTTGGGGCCATTCTAATGTAGCTTTCTCGATAAAAACTGCAACAGGGTTGTAATCACTGGCATAAGTCTCACATCCTAGTCTAAGTGCCTCAAGAGGTATAGAGCCACCACCCGCAAAAGGATCTAAAATACGAGGTGGATGATCACTCCATTGTTCTTTGATCATTTGTTGAGCTTTTTGGATGTTTTTATCGTTACCATCTTTAACTGCTTCCCAAGGTGAAATTTTCTTGATTAGCTCTGTTATTTCATTTCTTTTTTTGAGATCATCAGGTAAATTAATTAATGCTGCAAAATTTGTAGTTCTACTCGAAGATAGTGGTCGTCTGGCCCACCATATGTGAAATGTAGAAGGATGCCCATGTCTAATACTTTTTTCTCTTGCAGAGTCCTCTGAAATCTCTTTTAATGGTAAATCCCATTCGATAAATCGTTTTTTCACCCTTTCACTCCTTTAACAAGCGTTTCTTTCGGAATAATGTAGCCAGTAGCGTAAATATCCTCATCAACCTTGAATGTTTTAGCAGGATTCTGATACCGATCAAGTTTAGGTTGTGAAGTTCCAGCGAAAGTAACAACATATAACCAGTATTTATCTTGGAATCGTTTCGCTTTTTTCCATTCATTTGCTGAGAGACGAATCGCACCATCTTGTGCTCTCGCTTTTACCTCAATATATCGTATATCCTCAAAGATACCATCCTGACCATATTTTGTAGATCGAATATCAAATCCAAGGTTTTCAGTATGAACATCATCAGGGCTCCACCCGTTTTTCTTTTCATGTTCCAAAGAAAACTCCATACCGATCCGTTCAATTTCTTCATCTCGAACCATTCCCCCGCCAATTGGTTTTTCAGCCTCGGGTTTTAGACGATCCATGGGAAGGATTGCTGCACCACCAATGATACGTGTCGATGAAATGGTTATTTGCTTCTCAAGGTCAATTTCATCTACTAATTTTTTTCTTTTATACTCCAAATCCTCTTTTCTTCGTTCCTCATTATAAATAACAATTTTCATGTCTTTACCGAGGTCCATCTGTTGCTGGTATTGGAGAAGTTTATCATTTGATTCTTGAAGGAGAAAATCAAGCGATCGAAGACCATATTTTCGTTTTATCTCAGAATCTTTCTTACGTATCTCCTCGATTTCTGCTTGATAGGGAAACATGATTTCAGTTACCACGTGTTCTTCTATCTCTTTTCTTCGGCTAAACATCCGTTTAAGACTCTCATTAAGAGTAATATTATCTGTTGGACTCAGATCCCAGATTACTGAAGGATTGACTTTCGAGAGTTCCCCTTTCATATTTTGATAGATACAAAAGATCCTTTTGCCTGCAACGGACCCGAAACCATCTGTAAGTTCCCCTTCAATAAACCAGAGCACTCCTTCCCTTGCATTGGTCTCATCACCAAAGACAGCCACTGCCTCTGTATATTCACCCATACTATCTATTGCTTTTTGATTCACCGATTCAAGTAACGGATGACCCGGTGCTATATATTCGTAGTTTGCATGGGTCCTAACCGCTTCTTTGTCAAAGGTAACATGAGCGTAGAGCCGTTCAACCTTACCAAAACGAGACATAAAATCATAATCCTCGTTATACTTACGTAATTCATAGGGAACTGATTTCACTTTAAAGGTTTCTTCAACTTGATCAAAAGAACCACCAAATCGTGTAAACGCACGTAAAAAATAATCCTGAATATACTCAGGCATCAACCGATTTTCATCTGCCTCATGAAGACATCGCATAACCCCGGAATAATCGATATGACGCGTGGCAAGACTCGTCATAAAGATTTGCTCCATAGTTTTTTTTAATTCTTCAGGATTAATCTCATCCACAATATCACAGATATCTTCCATTCTCCGTTGACCAGTAATAGCATCACGTAATATTTCCTCCAAAGTAGCACCAGGGATCACTTCACCAATAACATCGAAAACCCGATCCGAACCAAGGGCAACCCGCATACTATCAAGTTTTTCAAACAACCGTTCTAAAATCTGCCCCTCACGAGTATCTTTACTAACCATATTGTAGATAAATACTTCCTTATCCTGCCCATATCGATGAATACGCCCCATACGCTGCTCTAAACGATTAGGATTCCAGGGGATATCATAATTCACCATCAACGAACAAAACTGAAGGTTAATACCCTCACCAGCAGCCTCAGTCGCCACCATTATCTGCGTCTCATTCTTGAAACGATGCTCAGCATCAATACGAGTATCCATGTTCATGTTCCCATGGATATAGTTCACATTATATCCCCATGAAGTAAGTTTCTCAACAAGATAATCCAAAGTATCTTTAAACTCCGTAAAAATCAATAATTTCCGGTCTCCGATATTCGCAAGAATGTCATCCCTGAGTTTCACCAGTTTACTTTCGATTTCCTTTTCCTTAACAGTTTTTGCATAACCAATCAGTTCGTCTATCTTTCCCATCTCCACCTTCACTTCATCGAGGTTCTGTGCTAACGTAAGATGCATAAGTTTTTCTTCAATCTTCCACCGATCCTCTTCATCCATATCCTCAAGATCGTCCTCAGTAATATTCTTCACAGCCTCGTAGTCTTTATCTTTACCAATCTTATCAGGTAATTCCAACAATTTTTCTAATCGTTCTTTCCGTCTCTCTAACGATCGAAGGATAGCATGAGAACTTGATGTCAACCGTCTCTGAAGAATCATCATCGCAAAAGTAATAGAACGGTTTTCTTTCGCACGATCAAAATAATCTTTCACATAGTTAGTTACCTCAAAATAGAGTTTTTTCTCATCAGAAGTCAATGGGAAGGTAACCGTCTTGACATACCTTGGGAGAAAGAGATCTTTCCCTTTGAAATCCTTCATATCCTCTTTCAACCGTCGAATGAATAAAGGATTCTCCTCTTTTTCAATAGATTCGCGTAACAAATCTGTTTTAGAAAAGAAACCAGGCCGGAGAAGATCCAAGAAAAGTCTAAAATTCTCCTCATCACCACGATGAGGAGTGGCTGTCAAGAACAACATATGTGTTGTTATCCCTGATAAGACCTCACCAACACGATATCGCCTAGTTTTATCAATCTTATCTCCCTTCCGGGTTGAATACCCATAAGCAGACATCTTATGAGCCTCATCAACCACAACCAAGTCCCATGATGAGGCTTGTAACTTTGGAATGATATCATCCTGTTTCAAAAAATCAATAGAGGTAACACAACAATGATGTGTCTCCCAAACGTTCTGACCCCAATTCGATTCCAACAGATTACGATTTATAAGTGTAAACGTTGTTCCAAACTTCGTTTTCATCTCTCGCTGCCATTGATATTTAAGATGACCAGGAGCGACAATAAGAATATTTTTTGCCAGGTTTCGATACTGTAACTCCTTAATGATCAAACCAGCCATGATTGTTTTTCCAGCACCAGCATCATCAGCAATAAGAAATCGAATCTTGGGATCCCGTAACGCATAGGTATACACTGCTTCAATCTGATGAGGAAGAGGATCTATCTGTGACACATTCACAGCTAGGAGTGGATCAAACTGATACGCAAGTCTTAAGATATTTGCTTCAATCCAAAAAAAGAAATCTTCGCTATGCTTCGAATAGGTAAACATATCAGTGGTTTCAATCTTGATTTGATTCAGTTGAGATTCAGAAAGTCTCCGAGTGATATGCTTATTACTTTTCAGAAGCATTAACTCAAGAAGAAAATAGCCACCTCGTCTTTCAAATTTTTTCACTACTGCTCGTTCATTTAGAAAAGGAGCAGAGATTACCTGTCCTTCGAATAGTTCCATATTTTCCTCCCTCTTTGCTCTAAAATATACTAAGCAGTTATAAATTTTATCTAAAATAAATTTTTTTGCTACATTACGTAACAAATTGTAATGATTACTACAGAATTTCATTTATCTGAAGCATAGCCTTTTGACTAATTTTAACTCAAGAAAAATATAAATAATAAATTAAATATCAAACCTCTATGAAAACTAAATTCATCATCATTCTAATCTTCATCTTATTCACAAATTCAGTTTCTGCTTCAAACAACTGGATCACTGACGAAAACAACAGAAAAAGCCTACCATCCTTACTCCCAGTCAAAAACCCGCGTCTTTTTCCAGATTCAAACAACATTGAAACAATCCATCTAAGTTGAAAACCCGCGTCTTACCACAGATTCAAACAACAAGGCCAAATGCGTTCAACAACTGTGGCTTGTCTAAAACTTATATATAAACTTGCGTTCATTTTCCGCGTCATGTTTTTTATCCAATATTTGTGTCCTTATGTTGTTCAATAAATAAAGAGACTTACGACCTATACCCAGCATATTACTCTATAGTTGGTCTCCATTTGTAAGCATCATCATGATGACCAAAATAATAAATTGTAACGATTTCTTCCGTATCATCTATATTAAAGATTAGTACAAAATGTGAATTAATATGCACTCTTGAAAAGTTTTGCAAGGGAGGTCGAAGATGTTTATATTCATGTTGTGGTTTAGATTTGATTTCTACGATTTTTTTATGTATAATTATTAATTGTTTTTTGTTCTTTTTGGATAGTTTTTTAAAAATTTTATCAGCAGTAGGCTTTATTTCAAGATCATACATCTAGGCCATACCTCTTGGCAAAATCATCCACGCGAATACTTTTTTCTTTTTTGATTTTGTTTATCTTTTTAATGAATTCCGGTTTGAGTTCAGGTTCATTCTCATATTCAATATATTTTTTTATGATAAACTCAATAGTTTTACTTTTATCTTTTAAATCATATTTTGCTTTAACGATATTTAAAACACGATTTATATTTTCATTTAATTCTATCAATGCTTGAGTCATACTTAGTTCACCTAAGTACATATTAGTTTAACTAATTTATATTATTTCCTATTCATTTTCTTTTTGGTTTAATCCAAGAAAAATATAAATAATAAATTTAGTATCAAACCTCTATGAAAACTAAATTCATCCTCATTCTAATCTTCATCTTATTCATAAATTCAGCATCTGCTTCAAACAACTGGATCACTGACGAAAGCAACAGATCCATCATCCTACACGGTCTAAACATCAGCAACATGGCAAAATACTCAGACAACCAAATATCATGGCAGACATACGACGACTACAAAAGGATGAAAGACGACTGGGGATTCAACTGCGTAAGACTCTTAATTTTTTGGTCAGCAATAGAACCAGAGCCAGGAATCTATAACCAAACCTATCTAGATCTGATAGAAGAGCGTGTGAACTGGTCAAACAACTTAGGTCTGAACGTGATACTGGACATGCACCAAGATCTATACAGTCAAAAATTTGGCGGGGACGGCGCACCGAATTGGGCCGTCCAGGACGATGGTTTCAGTTATAAAATGGTAGAACCATGGTGGATAAATTATATACAGCCTGCTGTTCGCAGAGCTTTTAAAAATTTTTGGACAAAAGATGAACTACAGGATCACTTCATAAACACCTGGACACGCGTTGCAGAGAGGTTCAAGGACAAATCAATACTTGGATACGAAATTCTAAACGAACCCTATTTTGGAACTTACCTACCAGCAACTTTTGAAAAAATCCATCTTAAAAAGTTCTATAATAAAATAATTGCTTCAATAAGAACCGTTGATCCTGACCACTATATCTTTTATGAACCACAGATAATGACAAGCGCAGGATTTAGATCGTATCTACCTGCCTTGAATTATGAAAAGGTTGTGTACGCACCTCATTTTTATCAGCCAACAGTACATCAAGGATTACCATATCTTGGATTTCCTTACCTGATCAAAAAAACATTATCAATGAGAGACACCGAAGCAGAAAATGCAAACGTCCCATGGATGCTGGGAGAATTTGGAGTTATGAATCAGACATATGGAATGAGTGCTTACCTGACAGATATTCTAAGTATACTGAACAATAAATCAGCAAGTTGGACATACTGGTCTTATGACTACGCCGCTCAAGATGGGTTTGGAATAATAGACGAAAATGGAAACGAACTTAATCAGTTGAAATACCTTGTTTACCCATATCCACAAAAGGTCTCAGGAACTTCTATCACCTTTGATTATGATTACAAAAACAAGATTTTAAATTTGGAATTTAAAGGCAACAACGCAACCGGTCCAACAGAGATATATGTGGGACAAAGCAGGATCTATCCAGAGGGTTTTAGTGTAACATGTTCAGATCCTCAAGGGTCATGGCATTGGGAATATAACTCAGATTTTGACATAGTAAAAATTTGGACAAATAATTCACTTGAAGTTCATCATGTAATGATAAAATCAAATGAATGAGTAGATATTGCTTCCATATCTAGCCCAACGTCCACACCTTCTACTGCATCTAACATAAAAATTATAGCTTTATGTACCAATTTATAACAAATAAAACAAAATTTGCTAGGAACTGTAACAGTACATATAAACGCACGATTCCACTTATTTTGATAGAAAAACAATAGGTGTAACAGAATGTTTAAATATATGAATTATATAAACTTATATAATGAGAAAAAACGAAATGAAACAAATAATCCACTACCCAAAACTCGATACGATTCTCATGGTGGAGGAGACCATACAACACATGGATTATCCAAAAAAGACTGAACTATGGAAGGCATTACCGAAGAAAATGATGTACCAAACCTTTTGCCTCATCATAGATTATCTTGAACAATCAGGAAAAATCATGGTAGACAAAGATGGAAGAATCATATGGACTTGGAACCCAGAGATGGTAAAGAAGATACTCTCGTCTGGAGTCAAACTAAGATGAATAAGAAACCAACTTATGTCGCCTTCGCAACTAAAAAACTTGAAAATGATTTCGAGAAATTACATAAAGGCAAATACGAAGACGAACAACTTTACAGATTTATTCAACGCGCAATAGACGATCTCAAGAAAAATCCCATGTGCGGAGCAAAGATTCCTCGATCTTTGTGGCCTAAACAATACATCAAAAATTATCGCATTACAAACCTTTGGAAATATGATCTTCCGAACGCTTGGCGATTAGTCTATACTATCCAAGAAGATAGGATCATGATTTTAAGTGTCATCTTAGAATGGTTCTCTCACAAAGAATATGAACGAAAATTTGGGTATTAATATGACCATCTCAAAAAAAGATCTAAATCTTGAAAAACTACCTACATTGAGCGACGTTTTACTCGTTGAAGAAATACTGCAAAATACTAATGAAAGTATCATTACAATGACAAAATTAGAAAAACTACTCCATGGAAAAATAAATCACAATGTCTTGATTATCATCCTTGACTACCTACAAGAAATAAACAAGATTGCTGTTATCTCAAAAGGAATAACATGGATAAAAAATAGAAGAAAAGTATTAGATTTAATGGACAAACTCCTTGAAAAAAGCGCACTCACTGAAGAAGATGCAATAAAAATTGGAAGGATGATCAATAAGAAAGCGACAAAAAGATTTTATGAACAACTTACTACGGATGAGAAAAATAAAATGCTATGTCATAGATAAAGAAAGCAAAAACCCTACGTCCACGCCTTGTAACTAAGTGATTGCTAGTATTAAAGTAAATTAGGGATTCGATGTTCTATTAAATCTTCGATAAACTTAATGTCATTTTCAACTTCATCGGGGTCCAATGGTGCTTCACTTGGATATCTCGGGAGATTATACTTTGATAAAAGCACGTTTATCTTGCGGCAAATCTCATCTCCAAGTTCTTTTCTGAAATATTTACCAAACTCCCCTCCGATATTATGTGTTTTCCACGCCCCTTCAGTTTTTGTTAAAAGAGATGATTTCAATGCCAATTCCAGAGCATGTATCGCTGTGAACATGGCCGGTTCGTAAAGCTCGTTTTTCAAACTAATCTTTGCTGACTCCAAATAATTGCAACTTAAATCATAATATTCTTGTATCTTCTTAGTTCTTGTTTTATCTCGTTCCATTGTTTACCTTTTTCATATATTATAATGCCATTGTCTCTTATCTCTTTTTTCAATGTTTTATCCATAGTTTTAAATTCATCAAAACTCAAAAACAATGGCTTTGCCTGATGATTTGTATTTATTGCGGCCTTTGCGATTTGCTGCAATATTTCATCTTTATCGTTTTTTGTCCAACTATTTTTTATAATGAGGAGATCTATGTCACTCTTGCGACTTGCAGATCCTTGGGCAACTGATCCGTACAATATTATCAAGCATTGGATAAAATCGGCTTCGGTAATTTGTTTTAAATATTCTTTTACTTCACTTCTAAATTCTTTCTGGGGGATATTTCCTAGTAAGAAAAAATCCTCATCTAGAACATCATCGGCTGTAAAACTAATCGCAGTTTTGGTATACGGATCTATTGAAATAACCATGTGAAATGGTTGTAGTTGATAGCGTATGGCCCTTCCATCGTAGTTCCGTTCGTATTCTCCCCTTATCATGTTAAGTTCTTCTAGTTTTTTTAGATATTTTGATGTTCCAGGTTTACTTACTTCAAGTTCTGTAGCGATATCAGACAAAGTTTTATTACCTTGAAGCAGTAATTCAATTATTCTTTTTTGATAGTTATTTAGTAGTTCCATATTTACCAACATATTAACCTATTAACTAATTAGTTAATAAGTTTTTTGGTTAGATATGGCAAAATGTAAAAATGTCAGATATTACTTGAAAAAAAGAACTCAAAAGAATAATGAACCCAGAATATGGTCAAACGATTGAAAAATCAAACGTCCACGCCTTCTTCACCTAACGTACGTACTAGCATTCTCCTTAAAACCACTTACCTCATCAGCTGACTTACCCGGGAATATCTCAACATTTAACGTTCTATTATCAACTAACTGTAACAAAATAACACCCTGAACTTCATCATTATTTATAATTTCCAACCCTCTAGCAAAACTGGCTCTATCCCATTTAATACCATTTGCATAATAATCAAAATTAACAAGCTCATACTTGACAAGCTCGCTAACAGAAACATTAGCTGGATTGGGGCTGTTACCCTTAACTGCAAACTGCATGGAACTGTTAATATACGTACCAATGGAAACGATGATTTCATCAGGATCAATGTTATTGTATGCAATTACCAAATGGCCAGCCCAGTACCTATTCTTATCAAGCCCTTCATAACCATTCGTATTATTCAAAAACCAAGTACCGACGAGTCGCCCGTCGATATCATAATCGATCTTGCCGCCAACCGGCTTTGCAGACCTAAGGCATTTACTAACCATAACATTTCTAACAGACTCATTGAAATAATCAAAAGGGTCGGAACAATGTATCTTCCAACTCTCAACAGCGTAACTCGAAGGGTTCACAAAAGAAAGAGTCACATTCTCATCAACAATATTGTAGTCAATTCCATTGCCTCGCCCAATTACTTCACCAGATGCGACCTCTATATTTGTGTTTGCATTATTACCAAGACCTGGATCAAAAGCAGCTAGTTTTTCGGATAAAAAATCTATATGGATATAGACGCTGGATATCTTGTCCGAGTGCTTTATCACTATCCTATAATCATCAAGGGCAGAGGCTTTATCACCTACAGAAACGTTCATGTGACCAATGCTTATGACAACACCATTACCGGGAGAATAAACAGCAGTATCCATTGAATTTCTATCATAAGGTATGTAATATTGATGATCAACTGGTGTCACGTGGCTTCCATCCATGTTGCCCATTGGTATAATGTATCCTATCTTTTCAGGGTCAATTGGCGGATAGTCAAAAAGCGAAAATTCAGATCCGCCTGAGACAACGTCTCCCTGACTGTTATTTTGTTGTTCAGACAGTTTTGAAGTGCAACCAGAAAATATTATAAATGCTACAATAAAAATAATTACTAAAAATCGTTTGTTCATCTAAAACCTCAAGTTTACAAAAGGAATTTTTGTTAATTAAGTTAGCGAAAATATTTATTTTTTATTAATACTTTTAGTAATCTCTGATCAGCATTCATAGGTTATATATATTTTGATGATTAATCATTTGAAAATGAAAAGAACAAATACTTGAACCAACAAAATAATTAGTGAAGTGGGCCTGACAGGATTAGAACCGCGAACTTTTTGTATAAATTTATAACAAATAAAACAAAACTTGCTAGGAATTGTTACAGTATGTATAAATGCATGATTCCACTTGTTTTGTTGGAAAAAGATATAAGTATCAACAGATATAATATTAAAGGAGAAGAAAAGAATGACAAAGAAAAAACCATCAGAAAAATACAGTGGAAAATGGATGCTACTTGACAAACATCGCAAGGTCATTTTCGCAAGTGAAAAAATTGTTGATGTCGTAGAAGAAGGCAGAAAATATAAGATAGACGAAGTATCCATCGAAAAAGCCCTTATCCCGGGAACTTGTTTTTTCTAACTTATGCCAAGAACATCACCACTTTTAAAATTTGTTTTTGATTACAAAAGGTTCCGTTGCAAGATACCAATTGTTCCTGTGCGTTTTATAAGAGATGATAACGTATCAACTCAGATCATCAATGCTGTTCTTGATTCTGGGGCAGATGCAATAACGATACCTGAAGATCTTGCAGTATGGTTGAAACTTAAATTGGAACCAAGGGACACACTTGCAATGACCGCGGCTGGAACTATAAAATCATACAAGGCAATAGTTCCAGGATTCATCTTTGGCCAAGGTGGAAGAGAAGTAAAATACAGAGATGTCGAGGTTTGCGTCATGGAGAATTGCCCATATATTCTTGTAGGGATATCTCCAGTTTTTGAGGATTATAAAGTTATAATAAATGCATATCAAAATAAATTTGTACTTGAACCAAGACAATAAATTAAATTTACTCTGTAGAGCTCCAGAGAAAGATATAAATATTTAAACGTAACATACATAATACACATAATAAACAGGTGATATGAATGGTTAGTATAACATTAGCAGTACCAAAAGAAATGAAGAAAGAAATGGAACTCTACCCAGAAATAAACTGGTCAGCAGTCGCCAGAGCAGCAATTCAAAGAAAGATACAGATACTAAAAGAAATGGACAAGATCCTTTCGAAAAGCGAACTTACAGAAAAGGATGCTCTAGAAATAGGAAGAAAAATCAAACATAATATAGCAAAAAAACATGGATTGGTTGAATGAAGTTTGTAATTGATACTAATAGCATAATCGCGGCTCTTATTAAAAATGGGATTTCAAGGCGCATCATATTTTCACCAGCAATTAACTTCATAACTCCAGAACACACGCTACAAGAAATCTTAAAATATGAGCAATTAATCTGCAAAAAAGCAAAATTAAACAAAGAGGAATTCCAACGTTTACTAAATTTTATTTTTGAATATATAACTATTGTTCCAAAGGACAAATACAAAGGATTAATTGGCCATTCAAAGACTCTTATAGAGGATATTGATGACGTTCCATTTATTGCACTGTATCTTGCTTCAAAAGCCGACGGCATCTGGAGTGATGATGTTCATTTTAAAACAAAAAATGAGATAGTGGTCTTTCGTACAAAAGAACTAGCTACTGCCTTCAAATCTCCAAATAGCAAATAAAAAATCTGTTCATTGCTTCTAGATGAAAGAATAATATTTAAAAATGTAAGGAGAAATTATAATGAAAAAGATAAAAGACCACAAAAAACACAATGGCGAGTGGATACTACTTACAAAGAAGAGGAAGATACTGTATAGTAGCAATGATATTGCTGATGTCTTTCGAAAAGGACAAGAGTATCCATACGGCAGAGTTATAATCGAGCAGAAATTCAAATCAGGTACTTGTATTTTTTAACTTATGCCCAGTTCTTTGAAGCGGGCCTGACGGGATTAGAACCTTCTAAGTAAATCTAAAATCTGCTAGGTATCGTTTCCATATCCAACCCTACGCCCACGCCTTGTAAATAATTGACTCAGCGTCTAATTACTGTACCCACCCACTCTCAAACTCGGGTCCCCTATCAAAATAAATTCTTCAAGGGTCATATAATCCGGTAGAACATTGTCAAGATAATCTTTTTGGGATTGCGTAAACATTTCACCGATGGTTACTCCCTCATGGTATGCCTTAAAGAAATGTACATTTAGATATGCACCGCCGCCACGAACTCCTTCTCCATCATTATAACCATAACACACTCTTGTTGAACCTATCGTGGCTATTGCGCCGCCACTTTTTTTCTTTACGAAACTCCAAGCAAAACAGGGTAATAAAGTATCTTCATCTAAACCTGGTAGTAAAGTAAGTATCTTAAGAAGATTAAGCGGCTTATAACTGGTAAGATCATTAAATGTAAAATCAAGCCTAGCCATCAGACATGAAGAAAAAAACATGATTGGTAACTTATTTTGATTTCTAAGAAGACGGATGTATGGCGTATAGTAATTAACTGACCTTTTACCTTCTGAATTTTTAGCATAAGCAGCCCATTGAAACTCAGTACCATGACCTGAATAGCTTACAAAACCAACACCTTTGTTCATTTCGCGATTAAAATTTAATACATTCAAATTCTGCTTGGACTCCCATAGTATAATATGTTCAAAATCAGGAAGTTGTTGTGCTACTTCACCTGTTTCTATCTCACCTTCAGCTCCTTCAAATTCCGGATGGTCATCCCCACCCATCAATATAATCTTTTTAAACCATGATTTAAAACAAGTTTCTTTTTCATATCTAATGATCTTATTAACGACGATATTGACCTCTCTACGTTTAGAGCATGGCAGACGACCAACGATGACATCAGGATAAAGATCAACACCATCTATATCAGTTACATTTACAACGATTTTCCAACAATCAGGACATCTGGCATAATATTCATACCCGGTGTCGTTCCTAATTAAAATTTCTCCAAACCTATCATTCCCATTTGAATCCCAGCTGCAAAAACTATCATTCTCATCATAGATATCTGCATAATAATGATCAGAAATTATATCTGGCTCATATTCAGGCCAAATGGAAGAATATGTGGTTCTAATGGGGATCTTATTGACATCCCCGACTAATAATACATATTTAATGCTCCAATTTTCAAGTGCATATTTAATGAAATATTTTATCTGTTCAGGCTTATCTCTACCTTCAAAAAAATTATAGATGCTTTCAACAAAAATAAGTTTTGTTTTAATGCCAACACTATTTTTGTGTTCGATTAGTGGTTGAAGATTTTTAGAAAATTCATAGGGAGCGATGATGACAAGATCGTAGTTCTCTAAAGCATTTGAATTATTTTTTTTAAATGCTTTTACTTCATTACAATTTATATTTGAAAATATTAAAATTGTAAATACAAAGATTGAAATGATCGTTAACCACTTTATTTTTTTTATATTAGCGCCTCTTATATTATATTTAATATGTAGATTATATATAAATATTTGTGGCAAAATCCCCTTGTATGTAGTCATTCCTCGCAATTGTAATAAAAACTGTAATGAGCTGTTTTAGTACGTCTCAACAATATTTTAATGCAATAAAAAAAGAAAGAGAAAGAAAGGTTTTATTTCTTCCTTCTTATCATGATCAATGCAACAACCAGTGCGATAATGAGTAAGGGGATCTCAAATCCTGGTGTCTTCGATCCCGAGTCTGATCCACCAGTTTGATTGTTACCAGTGTTACTGGGTTCTTTGTAAGGAGAATTATCGTTTGGGACCCAATCGCCCCACCATTCATTCGTTATATCACCACTACTTGTCATATATTGAGAGGCATAGCCGTACATGTTTTCTTCTGCGGTCATCTCAATCTCAGTTATATTGAATGTTGCAGTTATGGTGCCAGCAGAGGCACTAATTTCGCCCATGACACCTGCGCCGCCCATGTAACCTCCGCTGGTATTGAATCCAAAGGCGCCTCCTGTTCCATTGCTCCATGCCAGCCAATATGACATGTCCGTTGTGTTGTAGTACACCCAGTAGCCGATTTTATCAGAGTTTTCGATTGTCCCGCTGACAGTCAATGCAAGCGTAAGTTGATTTTCATTCACCGTGGCAGAAAGCTCAGTTATGTCAATATTTGGTTTATCTACAACGTTGTACTGCCATCCCCATGTGGTCCCTGTCTGGGTCCAATGGTAGACGTCACCAGTTCCTTCTGTTAGTGTACTTGCTGATACGCAGATACTCGATAGCAGAAGCATACCTATACCTATCACTACTAAACTTAACTTCCTCACTTTCATTAAAATATTCCTCCAGGAATGCGAAAGACATACCAATTCTTAAAAGTATCGAAAAGAGTGAATGGGACAAAATTAAACGTCCAACATGAGACTCATAGAAATCTTTATTAGAACGTCAAAAAATATCATTTACGAGGAAAGATATTGTATGGGAGATATTGTTGAAAAGTTTGGTGAAAACGCAGGTAAGATTTGGCGGATACTAGAAAAACATGGTTCTCTAACACAAACCGAACTAATGAAAACAGCTAAACTACACGAAGAAGAATTTTACACTGCAATAGGTTGGCTTGCAAGAGAAAACAAGATATGTATAAACGACACGAACTTCACACTGGGCGAATGCAATCTCAGCCCTAACATAGGAAACAACGCAGGCAGGGTTTGGCAACTTCTAAGTAACTGCGAAGATTTAGACGTGAACTACATCCCAAAACTTGCAGGTGTAGATGAGAAAGATGCATACTACGCCCTTGGATGGCTTGCAAAGGAAGGCAAGGTCACAGGAAAAAAAGTAATTCCAAAAAAACCGCAGATGCAGTTCAGTTTAAGATAGATTAATCTTGCTTCCACATATTTTCTTTAAAAAAATCACGTAATGTTAATATTTAAATCGTATAAATTCGACGATTGTCTATGGCTTTTCAGGCAAAATTTTTATACCTGATGAGCATGATAGTGCTCATTAGAGCGGATAAGCATACTTTTCTTAGTTTAGAGTTGCCTCTCACCGGACTTCTCTATCGAGGGAGATGCTTACCCTCTCATCATCTTTTTCTAAATTTTTTCCTTCATTGTTTTAATCCAAGAAGGCAAACCTTCCACCGTGCGTATCATTGCGTTCTTTGCAAAAAGCTCCCTGTATCTCGTATTGCAATTTACTCGTCCCTCTAAATTTTTCCGTATCGTATGGCAGAGATATCCTCCTTTTCGATCCCAATCCGTCAACAAAATGACCTCTTTGCAAGTCCTAGCTATCATATCACAAAAATCGGTTAGAGAAACACCCAGATTTATACTGAATATTTTTCCGTTTACATCGAACTTGCGAAGAGCATCGATATCTTTTTCACCTTCGACGATTATCGGAATGGTTTTGTTTTCCTCTGCTAACTCTAATAATGCTTCTTCAAGATTCTCAATTGATTTCTTTACATCCATTTAGAGCCTTCCTCAATTGTGCAGTAGCATGCTCTAATGAAATATCCCTAACTAACAGTGTTTTTTCTCTGCTCTTCTCACCAGATATAACCAAAATATCTTTATCTTTTTTATCAAAAAAATCTGCAACCACGCCAATAACTTCTTTATTTGCTCTGTTGTCTTTGGCGAGTGCGCAAACTTTAATTTCCAATCTTTTACGCCATTGGTTGTAGCCAGCTGGAAAAATAGCTTTGTCAGATTCAGTTGTAACAAAAAGATCGATTAAGGCACCATCTCTATGATTTTTTACTGCATCAGTAAATTCGCTCATATGGTGCCTTTTTATTAAATTTATTTATCGGGTATCATGTACGCAATGTCGTCCCATGGATGCCTGTACAATCCCTGTTTCAACCGTTTCTGATCAAGGTAGTGTCCTACTAAACCTATGCTGCGACCCAGGACGAAAAGTCCGTTCAACGCACCCATCTTTATGTACTCGTCAGCCTCTTCTTTGGGCATTTCGTTTCTAAGTAGATCAGCAAAGCAGATACCTATACATCCATCTACGTTGAGGATCAGGTTGTCTCGTTTCGACGTTGTAATCTTTTCAACTTCGAGAGCATAATCGAGCAATGGTGTCTTCTTGAAGTGCTTCTTTGCATACTCTTTTATTATTGTCACCCTCATGTCTGGGTTGTGGATTGATTTTATCCTGTGTCCTATTCCCTGGATGTTTGCACCTTTAAGCTTCATGTCGTTTACAAACTGCTGCGGTGTTTTTCCTGAGTCGTATGCTTCAGAAAACATCTGTGCGGCACCGTCGACCGCTCCTCCGAACCTTGGCCCAATGGTAAGCATTCCAGAGACAAGCGAGGATATCAGATCCTTTCCAGCTCTCGTCGCAACAATTGTGTTGTGCGCGCCAGAAACTGCCGGTCCATGATCCGCGGTTACCATTATGGCCATTTCAATGAACTTCGTTGCATACTTTGGAAGCAATTTTCTAAACCACAGTATACTTAGTACGCCTCCTATGCCAATGTCCTCCTTGAATACATCGCTTATAGTCATTCTTCCATAGAGCAGTTCTTCGCCACGATCATCAGATATTGTGGAAATGAAGTTCGTTGGCCTTCTCACAAGACCCGCTTTTACTGCAGTGTTGTAGTCTATCGGCATCTTTATTATCGGTGGCTCTGGTTTTGGTACGATTATTTTCTTTTTTACAAGATTCTTATAGACATCGCCGATCTTCTCGCCGTAGTCATCAAAGGATTTTGGTACGACGGCACCAGCTGCCGTAAGAGCAGAATTCTTTGCATCGGCTGTCTCAAGATCAGAACCTGCTTTAGCACCAGCATGACCAAACTGAACTTCAGTTTTGAATGCCTTGGTACAGGTACCAGTAACCCATATAACCAAAGGTTTTGTGATCTGCTTCTTTTTCAGAGCGTCAACAATAGCGTACTCATCGGTTCCACCGACTTCACCAAGACAGACCATCATCTTAATTTCAGGATTCTTTTCAAAACGCAATAGGTGTTCTATTAGTGTGGAGCCAGGATATCTATCGCCACCAATCGCAATACCCTCGTACAAACCATCTGTGTTACGAGAGATTATGTTGTAAGCCTCGTTGCTCAAACCGCCAGATTTAGAAACAAATCCCACTGAACCAGATCTTTGTAGCTTAGATTCCATAATGTTTTCTATCGTTCCACCGGTATTACCAATCTTGAACGCACCTGCAACAATACCACCGACCGTTGCTGGACCGATTATTACTTTTCCTAGTTTCTTTGCTTTGTCTGTGAGCATCTTCATCCTTCGCTCAGGCACACCCTCAGCAATTATCACAACGGTTCTTATTTGTGGTATATCAAATGCCTCTTCGGTTGATGCCGCAGCGGACCTGAATGATGCAAAGTTTATCATCACATCAACATTCTTGTGCTTGTTTGCTGCGACCTTCATCGATTTGTAAACAGGAACTAAAATCTCCTTTGGGCCAAAGAAAAACTTCTGGAAACTATCGGAACCAGTCGCATTAATAATGGCTGCCACTGAAGGAATTTTCCGTCCAGAAACATAATCAAAATCTAGCATCCTTTGAACCGCATTTACCTGCAGGTTGTATATGAACGATTGAGTGTCCTTGTCAAACAGTATGTAATCCTTTTTACTTGTCATTTACTTCCCTCCTTTTAGAGCCATACTAACAATTTTGGTCATGTGGGTCTCAGGTCCGTAGACCTCGATTGGGACACCAAGCTCACTTCCAAGCTCTCTCATGATTTTCAGTCCTTCTTTGTAGTTTGGTCCGCCTCGTCTAACATAGATTTTAACCTTGTTATCTTTGAGTTTCTGCTTGTATTCACGAAGTGCTCTGACTATTCCTTTGAATGTATTAGCAACATCTGTAAAGTTAGCAATTCCTCCACCGATCAAGAGAAACTTCCCATTCGGATTCTTCTTTCTTGTCATGAGATCGAGCATTGTTCTTGCGTAGAGATAGGTGAACTCTTCATTTGGGTCGCCAGAATATTCTCCATAGTTTGCCATCTCGCTCATAAAACCAAGATCTGTAATTGTATCTGCGAAGATAACAGAGGCGCCACCACCAGCAACCATCGTCCATACTCTACCATCAGGGTTGAGCACAGTCAGCTTCAATGATGCGCCGGTCTTTGAATCAAGCTCCTCAATGTAAGCTTCATCTTTTGTAAGCATCCTTCCAAACGGCGATGGGAATTCTATGTCTCCCCATTTCTTACCGCTCTCAAACTCTGCGGTGTCATCGAGTTTCGCGGCGAGATCAAGTGGGAAAATCTTGTTGCCACTCACGACAAACGGGTTAATTTCAAGATACGCATAGTTCAGATCCGCGTAGAATTTAAACATGCCTTCGATGAATCCTGCAATAAGCGCTCTTCGCTCTTTTGGCGCTTTACCTAAAAGTTTTCTTTCAATTTCTGTTGTGTTCGGATACACGCCAATCGGAATCATCATTCGCACAGCTTTTGCATCTACATCTCCGACGTTTATACCACCCTCGTGGTAGAACAGTATCTCGTCACCCTCTCTTTTGGAAAGGATTGCTAAATAGTATTCGTCGTTTTCTTTATGCGGGATAAAAGGTTCTACAATAAAGTGATCAAGTATACCGGTCACGTTCCCAACAATGATCGGTTTGCACATGCGCTCCTTCATCCATTTCTCTGCATCTTTCCAGCTTGCATTCAACAAAAGAAGTTTGTTTTTTCCTCTTCGTTTTAAAAGTTGGTCTGGTTTAACTACTAGCTTGTCTTTCATCAACCATTTGTAACTATATGGCAGTCTCTTAAAATCGGTTTCAGGTCCAACTTTAATGAACTTGTCTTCAACAGAATATTTACCATTTGTGTAGTTTTTAAGCAGACGAGCTATCATCTGCTTTCCATCCGCTTCTCGAATTGCCTTTTGCGCCATGCTTTACCTCCCCTTTTTTTTATAATTTCTTCTTCAGCCTATCTGCAATTGCATCAATAAATTCTTCGGTATAAACTTGTTTGTTTTTCTGACTTGGCGCAGCCACCCTCATCAAATCACCGGTCAATATACCTGCTTCAACTGTCTCAATGGATGCCTGCTCTAGTTTATGCGCAAAATCCACGACCTCTGGCGTATTGTCAAGCTCTCCTCGTTTCCTCAATGCACCAGTCCATGCAAATATGAGCGCCATTGGGTTGGATGAGGTCTTCTCACCTTTCAGGTATTTGTAGTAATGCTTCTGCACCGTACCATGAGCAGCCTCGTATTCAAAGAACCCGTCAGGCGATACCAATACGGACGTCATCATCGCAAGACTTCCATACGCGGAGCCGAGCATATCCGACAGTACATCACCATCGTAGTTCTTGCATGCCCACAGGAATCCTCCCTCTGATTTCATGACCCTGGCGACTGCGTCGTCTATCAGTGTAAAGAAATATTCAATGCCTGCATCCTCATATTTCTGCTTCCAGTTTTTCTCAAACTCTTCATGGAAGATCTGTCTGAATCGCGCATCATAAGTTTTTGAAATGGTATCCTTTGTTGCAAACCACAGGCTTATTTTCTGATCCAGTGCATACGTAAAACATGCCTTTGCAAAACTGCCTATCGATTTGTCCGTGTTATGAATGCCCTGAAGTATACCAGGTCCTTTAAATTCCTGGATGGTAAGTCTTATTGATTCGCCACCAGTAGCAGGCGTGTAGACTAGCTCGCCTTTTCCCGGGCCTGGAACACGAATTTCTTGGTTTTTGTAAACATCGCCATAGGCGTGCCTTCCAATGTGAATAGGTTTTTTCCAAGTTCTAACCGACGGCAGAATATTGTTTACAAGAATCGGGCTTCTAAAAACAGTACCATCAAGTATTGCTCGAATGGTTCCGTTTGGACTCGGCCATTCCTTTTTCAAATTATATTCTTTCACTCTGTCTTTGTTTGGCGTTATCGTAGCACATTTCACTCCAACACCATGTTTCTTAATCGCGTTGGCAGCGTCCACCGTGATTTTATCATCAGTTTCATCTCTCTTCTTCAGCCCAAGATCATAGTATTCTAATTTCATGTCAAGATGTGGCAGAAGGAGTTTGTCCTTTACCATCTTCCACATGACTCGGGTCATTTCGTCTCCGTCTATTTCTACTATTGTGCTTTTGACCTTAATTTTCTCATGCTGTTTTTTCATCTTATCAATCTCCTAGAATCTTATTTTATATAGTTGAGCGTCCCACCTGCAAGCAGGATCATTTTCTCCCGCTCGGAGAGTTCGTATTCAACTTCAAAAGTCCTATTCTTTGTTTTGTTTTTCACGATTAGAGGTTTGTCTTTTTTCAACAGACTGTGGATGTTTTCTATCACAAGCTCGTCGTTTTGATCTACCGTATCATAGTCACTTTCATTCTTGAATTTCAACGGTATTATTCCAAAGTTCACGAGGTTTGCCTTGTGTATTCGTTCCATTGATTTTGCAATAACTGCCTTAACACCTAGATACATTGGGCAGAGTGCTGCGTGTTCACGCGATGAACCTTGACCATAACTTACACCACCAACTATAATGTTAAATTTTCCAGTGTCTTGAATTTGCTTTGCTCGTTCATGGAATTTCGGATCAATAATTTCAAAGACAAACTCAGAGTATTTAGGTACATTGGATCTATATTTCATACGAGCGCCAGCGGGGATAATATGATCCGTTGTGATTTTGTCCCCAACTTTGATTGTAACAATTCCGTCTATTGACTCTGGCATCGGTGTGCTCTTTGGCGGTTCGCCTATGTTTGGTCCACGGTAGATTTTAATGGCCTTCCCATCCTTTGGTGGTTGGATGAACATGCTGTCGTCAATGTAGAACTTCTTAGGAATTTCAACAGATGGATACTTAACTCCCATTTTTTCTAAATCCCGCGGGTCTGTAATCTTTCCTGTTATCACCGCAGCTGCCGCCGTCTCCGGACTCACGAGATAAACCTGCGCGTCTTTTGTTCCAGATCTTCCTTCGAAATTTCTGTTGCTGGTTCGTAACGATATAGCACTGGTCTTTGGCGACTGGCTGTTTCCAATGCAGAAGCCGCATGCTGATTCAGCGAACCTTGCACCAGCAGAGATGAGGTCCAAGAGCCCGCCGTCTTTCCCTATGTTTTCTATAACCTGTTTTGACCCAGGTGCAACAACAAAGCTAACGTTCGGTTGTACCTTCTTACCTTTCAAGATATGGGCAACTTTCATGAGATCAGTATAAGATGAATTCGTACAACTTCCAAGACAAACTTGATCCACATCCAGTCCTTGGATTTCTCTAACTTTTTTTATGTTACCCGGACTGTGCGGAGTCGCAGCAAGCGGTTCAAGTTCACTTAAATTAATATCAACGATTCTATCATATTTTGCATCATCGTCAGCTTTGAGTTCGATCCAATCATGCTCCCTGCCTTGTGCTTTCAAGAACTGTTTTGTTATTTCATCACTTGGGAAGATAGACGTTGTCACCCCACACTCAGCTCCCATGTTTGTTATAGTTGCTCTGTCTGGAACCGAGAGCGCCTTTACTCCATCCCCACCATATTCAAAGACGCAACCTACGTTTCCTTTTGTAGTAAATATTTCTAAAACTTTTAGGATCACATCCTTTGCAGAGACCCATGGCCGCAACTTTCCAGTTAAGTTAATCTTAATCACTTTCGGATATGTCAGATAAAATGGTCCGCCCGCCATTGCTACAGCAACATCCAAACCACCAGCTCCGATGGCCATCATACCTATCCCGCCGCCGGTTGGTGTATGCGAATCAGATCCAAGCATCGTCTTCCCAGGTTTACCAAAACGTTCCAAGTGAACTTGGTGACAGATTCCGTTTCCAGCCCGCGAGTATAATATACCATACTTTGCAGCTACTGTCTGTAGATACCTGTGGTCATCAGCATTTTCAAAACCGACCTGTACAGTATTGTGATCTACGTAGCTCACAGACAGCTCCGTCTTTACTCTAGGAACACCCATCGCTTCAAATTGTAGATAGGCCATGGTTCCTGTAGCATCTTGAGTAAGAGTTTGATCAATTTTTATTCCTACTTCTTTCCCCTTCTCAGGTTTTCCTTCTACTATGTGTTTAGAAAGTATTTTTTCTGTTATTGTCATTCCCATAAATAAACCTCCAAATTTTATCGCGCTCTCCACGAATAGTAAATAATTTAATAAACTTTTTGTATCAATGTTACATATCAATAATTTTCATAGCAACAAAATGCTAATTTGATAATATGATATCAAAAATTGAGCATTATGCTAAAATAAAACTTTTATTTCGTAAAAATGGAAAAATTATATATCTAACTATTCCATTATTGGATTATGAAACGAACACTTTTGACAAAAAGGGAAGAAAAGGTTCTCTACGGATTAGTAAGATGCCCTGAGTTAAACGATTCAGAATTGTCTTCGATTCTTGACATAAAACTTTCCACCCTTACATCAATAAAACGCAGACTTACTGCCAACGACTTTTATCATAACCTTAACGTGCCCATGTTAAATCGCTTGGGTTGCGAGCTATTGGCAATTATTTACATGCAATTCAATCCAGTTATACCTCTCGAAAAACGTATACAGACGACAAAAAGAACCATAGAAGTATTCGATGAAATTTTCTTTTCCGTGGGTGAGCAAGAAAAAGGTTTCTCCATAAGTTTGTCCAAGAACTACACGAACATCGGAAGAATAAACGAGATACGAACAGAGACGTTCGGAAAACTGGGACTGCTTGAAAAGGAATATCCTCAGGAGGTAGTATTTCCTTTTGAAACAAGTCAAATCAGCAGATTCTTCGATTATTCACGTCTACTAAAAAAGATGTTTTCTCTGGAGGAAAATAAACCAGAAACTAACAGTGGATGGTTCAATAACATGAACGAAGCAGAGCTATTCCCTAAAGAGAGAAAGGTATACACTGCACTCGTTGAATATCCAAATGCTACCACTCAAAACATAGGTGAGAAGGTAGGGCTTTCTCGTCACACTGTCGCAAGGATGAGAAATAGTTTTTTTGAAAAAGGTTTGCTAAAGCAGATCGCTCTTCCAAATCTAAACAAGTTGGGCGTTGAGTTATTCACATTTTATCACATAAGGTTCAATCCAAACAAAGCCCCAAACAAATCAGATATTACCTACTTGGATTCTCCGTTCACAGTCTTACTTGCGAGTAGAAAATTTGAGACCGTGGTTCTCTCTGCTTACCCCACCTACCAAGACTATAAAGAAGACGAAATGAACAAGATAAGATTTTTGAAAGAGAACAATCTCATAGCGTATCCGCCATTTGTTGGAACCTACATGTTTGAAAGGATGGCAGTGATAAAAGATTTTGATTTTGCACCTATAACAAAAAAGATACTTGCCTGTAAGTAAAATAACCTTTAAATTATGCAAAATTTCTTATACTTCCTTCTGTTACTGGAAAATCCAGTATAAGGGGAAAATTGCTTTGAAGACCGGTTAATAGGGTACCTAAAATCATGGTTTTCAGCATAAAGATTAAAAAAACGATTAGGACAAGGAGATGTTGAAATATGACAAAAGATATTTCTGTTTTACTTGATGAGAAGCGAGTATTCAAACCATCTGAAAAATTTGTAAAACAAACAAACGTTAAACAGTGGATGGACAAACACGGTATAAAAACAATCGATGAACTTTATAAAAAAGCGGATAACTGGGAGTGGTTCTGGGGAGAGATGGCAAAAGAACTCGTCGAGTGGTACAAACCTTACAAAAAGGTTGTTGAATGGGATGTGCCATGGGTGAAATGGTTTGTTGGCGCAAAGTACAACATTGTTCATGATGCAGTAGACAAACACGCTAAGGGGGCTAAGAAGAATAAAATCGCTTACATTTTTGAAGGCGAGCCTGGCGATGTAAGAAAATTAACTTACAATGATTTGTACATTGAGGTAAACAAACTTGCAAATGTACTTAGAAAAATAGGTGTGAAGAAAGGTGATCGGGTCGGTATCTATTTACCAATGATCCCTGAACTTCCAATAGCGATGCTCGCATGCGCAAAGATTGGTGCTATTCACTCAGTTGTGTTCTCTGGTTTCAGTGCAACTGCTTTTAGAGATCGTGTGAATGATTGTGAAGCAAAAGTAGCAATTACTTGTGATAGTTTCTGGCGACGCGGAAAGAAGGTTTCGTTAAAACAACAAACCGATGATGCAGTAAAAGACGCACCAAGCGTGAAGAACGTTATTGTCTACAAGCGAACTGGTGATCCGGTTCCATGGACTAGCGGTAGGGATATTTGGTGGAATGAAGCAGTTAAAGACGTGCCAAACGAATGTAAAACAGAAGAGATGGATGCAAACGATCCGTTGTATTTCTTATACACATCTGGTACCACAGGAAAACCAAAGGGCATCATCCACGCGCATGGTGGTTATGCCGTCGGAGTATCACAAACCCTGAAGTGGGTCTTTGATATTAAGGATGAAGACGTATGGTGGTGTGCTGCCGATATCGGTTGGGTCACGGGACACTCATACATCGTTTACGCACCGTTGATACTTGGTGCAACATCAGTTATCTATGAGGGTGCTCCTGATTGGCCGCAAGCTGATCGATGGTGGGATATCATCGAAAAATACAAGATAAGTGTTCTATACACTTCGCCTACAAGCATTAGATTGTTCATGAAATTCGGTGAGGAATGGCCAAAGAAACACAACTTGAAAAGTCTAAGGTTGTTAGGATCTGTCGGTGAGCCAATAAACCCAGAAGCTTGGATTTGGTACTACAAAAACATCGGTGGAGAGTGCTGTCAAATCATGGATACCTGGTGGCAGACTGAAACCGGTCATTTCGTGATTTCACCTCTGCCAATCACCCCATTGAAACCCGGTTCCGCAACAAGGGCATTGCCTGGTATGGCTACAGATGTTTACAACGAGGAAGGCAAATCAGTTCAGAACGCCGGTGGAAACCTTGTGTTATTACACCCATGGCCTGGTATGCTTAGAGGTATATACAAGAACCCTGAGAGATACAAAGAAACATACTGGAGCAAATTCAAAGGTATTTACCTAGCAGGTGACGTAACACGTAGAGATAACGATGGTTACTTCTGGATACAGGGTAGAGCAGACGATGTTCTGAAAATATCCGGTCACAGAATAGGTAACTCTGAAGTGGAGTCAGCACTTGTTAGTCACCCAATGGTTGCCGAAGCCGCAGTCATTGGCAAACCACATGAGCTCAAAGGAGAATCAATAACTTCTTACGTTGTTCTTAAGAGGGGTATTGAACCAAGCGAAAGCCTCAGAATTGAGCTGATGAATCACGTTTCAAAAGAGTTAGGTAAAATAGCAAAACCAGATGAAATCTGGTTCGTTTCTGATGTCCCAAAAACCAGAAGCGGAAAGATCATGAGACGTGTTATCCGCGCGAGGGCTCTTGGTCAAGATGTTGGAGATACTTCAACGCTTGCCAATCCAGAGGCAGTGGATGAGCTTTTAAAAGCTAAGTAAAAACATCCACTAATCTTTTTTTTATTTTTTAATCTTTAGAATTTTTGTTTTAAAAAATAGTGTTTTTGTTCTAAACCTCAATATGAACAGGATGATTGTTCTATAAAACTTAAATACAAATTAACTTATTCTTCAACGAGATGATTGGGCCATAAAATCTATATGTTAATCCTCCCAATCATATTATAAAAAGTATTTGTTGCGTCGTCGGCACTATAAAAATCTAAATTAATAGTAACAGACGGAGGAGGTGAAATGAAAGGATGAAAACAAAAACTTTTCTTGTTATACTATTATGTTTGATGCTGGTATCAGTATCAGGTGCAATGCTAGTTAATGCAAAAAGAGGGAGCTTTACAGCTCATGTTTTCAAAGATTTAAATGAAAATAACGTGCAAGATCCAGATGAACCTAGTGTATCTAAAGTATTAGTATCTTTTTTTAGTCCTTTTAGAGTAAAACTTACAAATAGCGATGGTGACGCCACATTCAGGTTCCTTCCATATCCTGCAGGATATTATATGGTAGTTCGTTATTTTCAATCACATGAATCTTGGCTTGGTGTTGGAGGTATACTTCTATGCGAAGAGTCATTAGGATGGACAACAGACGTACCGCTACACCGCCTCAAATAACTATTCTTTCTTTTTTTCTTTTCAGATAATGATTATATAACTCTAAATTATTTCATCCGCAGATCAAAAAGGGGAGTGTCTATTATCATTTCTCTTGTAAAGTGATAAAAATGAACATCGAGCAAGGGATCGTAGAACTTATCCGAAAAGCAGAAACTGAACTGCCGAAGGATGTAATAAATGCACTAAAAAAAGCGTGTAAAATCGAAAAAGGCGTAGCAAAAACTCAGATAGAAACCATCCTTAAAAATGTGGATCTCGCAAAAAAAACCCAGCGTCCCATGTGCCAAGATACAGGGATTCAAATCTTTTTTGTGACAGTTGGTGTAAATTTTCCTTATACAAATAAATTGAACGATTTGATTATAGCGGGTGTAAAAAGAGCCACCAAAGAAATTCCGCTTCGCCCAAATACCGTGGATCCATTTACAGGCAAGAATCACAAAGATAATTTTGGGGATCATATACCTTATATTATCTGGAATTTTTCTAGTGGGAGCGATGCAAATATCACTGCGTTACCAAAGGGCAGTGGCAGCGAAAACATGAGCAAGCTTGGAATGCTTAAACCTAGTGTCGGAATCAAAGGCGTGAAGGATTTTGTTTTAAAAGAAGTGATAAATGCTGGTGGTAACTCTTGTCCTCCTGCCGTAGTTGGAGTTGGTATAGGTGGCGGCGCAGATATAGCAATGCATCTGAGTAAGGTAGCTTTGTTAAGACCCATAGGCAATCGAAATAAGGATAAAAAGATAGCTTTGATCGAAGAAGAATTGATAAAAAGAATCAATGAAAGCGGTATTGGTCCGATGGGACTTGGTGGGAAAACTACCGTTTTAGATGTTCATATAGAAAAGGCGCATAGGCATCCTGCTAGTCTACCAGTTGGAATCTCTATTCAATGCTGGGCAGATAGACGAGCGCAGATGGTCATCCACAAAGACGGGAGCTGGGAGGTAAAGTGATGGAGTATCACCTCAAACTACCAGCTGGCAAAGATGAAATTAAAAAGTTACATGCAGGGGATGTTTTGTTTGTCACTGGAAAAATTTTTACAGCTCGTGATGAAGCGCACAGTCTAATGCTAAAAGAAAGTAAAATTCCTTTCAATCCATCTGGAATGGCTCTGTTTCATTGTGGTCCCCTAATGAAAAAAAATGGTAAAAAATGGAAGGTTGTTTCAGCTGGCCCTACTACAAGCAGCAGGATGGAGATTTTTGAAGACAAGTTCATAGAAAAATTTGGTATAAACATAATAATTGGTAAGGGCGGAATGGGTGAAAAAACAAAAAATGCGTTGAAAAAAAATACGTGCGTATACACTAGTTTTACCGGTGGAGCAGGTGTTTTAGCTGCTGATAAAGTAGAAGAAGTATTAGATGTATATTGGCTGGACGAGCTTGGTATGACTGAAGCGGTCTGGCTCTTCAAGGTTAAGGAATTCGGTCCCATGGTAGTTGCCATGGATTCCCATGGAAAATCATTGTACAAGGATCAAGGGTGAGATGTTGGATATTAATTTGACAATAGACCCGGATGAAGTATCGGTTATTATAAAAGATTTCATTAAAACGTATGTTGAAAACTCTGGTTGTAAGAGCGTCGTCGTCGGCTTATCTGGCGGTGTTGACTCTGCTATAACCGCTCTTTTGTGTAAAGAAGCTTTGGGCAAAAAAAATACCAAATGTGTTTTCTTACCTGATGAGACCACGCCAAAGAATGATTTTAAAGACCTAGACCTTATTGTTAAAAAACTTAATTTGTCGTGTGTAAAAAAGGATATCACTTCTTTGGTACATGAGATGAGTAAAAACTGTGTTGTTAAATCTGATAAGTACGCACTTGCAAATATCAAAGCAAGAACCAGGATGATTCTTCTTTTCCAATACGCTAATATGACTAAAAGCTTGGTTTGCGGTACCTCAAATAAATCCGAGTTGTTGATAGGTTATTTCACTAAGTTTGGTGACGGTGCTGCTGACATCCAACCCATTGGTGATCTGTATAAAACCCAGGTTTGGGAACTAGCTAAATATCTTGGATTGCCTAAACCGATTATTTCCAAGGTTCCAACTGCTGGTTTGTGGAAAGGACAGACTGACGAAGGTGAACTCGGGTTGAGATACAGAGATTTAGACAGGATACTATTTTGTCTTGAAAGAAAGATGAAAATCGACGATATAGCAAAGACTTTGAAGGTTAAGAGGTCCGTTGTTGAACGCATTAAAAATATGAGGGCTAGAACTCAGCATAAACGGGCGACTGCTCTAATTCCAAAGATTGGTCTGAGAACGCCTGGTCTTGATTGGCGCTCGCCTGTTCAAGAGGGATAGATTTTTACTTATTGTTCATTTTTGTGATAAAGATCTAAGAGAATTATTTTCTTTTTATCCTTCGAATACAAGTATGCAAGCCTAAAGGAACCTATGTACACTTTTCTAGTGTCTTTTCTTGTGTATCGCATCGGTTTTCCAATTTCTGGATGCTTGATGATTTTTGCTATTTGCTTCTTTATTTTTTCTTTAACAGTAACATCTTTTATTTTTCGTATCGTTCTTAAAAGATCATCCGAGTATTCGACCGTCAGCATTTTTCAAGGTCCTCTAAAAATTTCTTTGCAGAGACGGACTTGAATTTTCCTTTTTCGTATCGGTTCCACGCTTTTTCAACTCGTCTGGCAAAAACAAGTTCTTGTTTGAGGTCTTTTGCGAGTTCGGTTATTTTTTTTAGGATGTATCTATTATCTTCTTTTATGATGAGGAACTGGTCTCCAACCGCTATATCCTTTCTCATGTTGCTGGGGATTACAATCTGTCCCTTTGAGCTGACTTTTGTTATCGCCACATCCATATAATCACAATGTAAGATATGTCTTACTATTTATAAAAACCTTCTTGTCCGTCAAATAAAAAGAATAGATTGGATTGAAGATTATATCATTCCACTTTCTTTTAAACTCAAAAAATTATCTTTGCCAATTATTATGTGGTCTATCACTTTAATACCTAGAGATTCTCCAGCTTCAACGAGAAGTTTTGTAACCTCTTTGTCATTTTCGCTTGGCTCGCTATCACCGCTTGGATGATTGTGTACAAGAATAACTGAATTGCAACTAGTCTGGACTGCAGGATGGAACACCTCGCGAGGATGAATGAGCGATGTATTCAGCGTTCCAACTGAAATCAGCTCTTCTCGCATTATATTGTTCTTAGTATCAAGAAAAAGTGCGTATAGATACTCCTTCGTACGATTCCTTAACTCATCTATATAATAATTATATACATCTTGCGCTGTCGTTATCTGCGATCTGAATCCTTTTTTTCTCAGTTTATTTGTTCTTCGGAAAATCTCAAACATTGACTGGATCTTCATCGCTTTGACGTTATTTCGAAATTCTTTCTCAAGCTCTGGTAGCGAGAGATCTGCCATTTTATCAAAATTATGACTTGCAATTACTCGATTGGATAAGTCTACGGCATTCTCGTTTTTGTCACCTCGCCCGAGAACAATCGCCAAAAGTTCTGCGTCACTTAAAGAAAAAGCACCTTTTCTCTTTAGTCTAGCTCCCGGCCTATTAAACCACGGCATTTCCTTTATCTTCATATTTTTTCAAAAGGATTAAATTTGTTCTAATAAGTTATGTATAAATTTATAACAATTAATCAAAAAAAATGTTCCACAGGTTGCAAAGAGTCATTTTTGTGGGTCTTTATTTTTACCGTACAACAGTTTTAAAATTGATCTCTGTACAACCTTCCAACCAGACATCATCGCCGATGACACTCACATTTCTGTAATGAATGCCCGCCTTGCAATCGTCAGTCTGAACGTAGAGAGAGGGGTACAAGCTACAATTCAATGGCAGGTCTTTATATTCGTTCAAATTACAATCATAAACTCTAGAGTCATGAGTATGACCTGCTAAAACAACCTCAACATTATATGTTTCACACAATTCAACGAATTTCTCCCTATTATGAATAAATAAATCATCCTCTTCACCTACTGCTGGATGGTGCATTAATATGATTTTACGTGCAGAGTGACAATTACTAAGTTCATCTTCTAACCATTCAATATCATCACTAAAAAGACCTTCGCCATGCCACTCAAATAAAATTGAAAGATTAGAATAATAATTTGGACCGGAATCCATAAAAAATAAACTTACGCTATTATAGGAGACAATGTATCGGTTATCATCTTCATTGTGATTTTTATCTATGTAAGTATTGTAATTTTCTAAATTCCGATTAAAACAATAATCATGATTTCCAGGTGTAGTATAAACAGGAATGGAACAACTTGCATCTGCATACAGTTGTCCATCCTTGTTATAAAGACAATCAGCAAATGTTTTACAATTGAGGGCACCAAATAGTCCACTTCCACCCCACTCAACTAGATCTCCAGTTATTACAATGAATGCTGGTTTTTTATCAAAGGAAGTGACATTTTCGATTACAGAAACGAATCTCTGTTTTGAAATACCCTGCCTATCAAACAATTTATTCATAACATGTGTGTCAGTGATATGAATAAAGTAGAAATCATCTTCAACTTGCTCACAGAAATTTTTGGAGGCTACCGTTCCGACTGTTACATTGCTACATATAAATATGTTTAACAATGAAACTATGAGAATGATTATGGATATACGCTTCATAAGAATTTATACTAAACCATATCAGTAAATAAACTTTATTGTAGTAACATTGTAGTAATTAAAAGATAAATTTTTTTCCTGTTATCTTTTCGTAAGCCTCTTGATACTTCTTTTGCGTTTCAATGATTACGTTTTTAGGAAGATGCGGTGGATCTGAATTTTTGTCCCAACCCGTGCTGGTCAAATAGTCTCTTACAGACTGTTTATCAAAACTGGGCGGTGATTTTCCAGGTTTATATAAATCAGCTGGCCAAAAACGAGAGGAATCTGGTGTTAGCAACTCATCAACGACTATGACTTCATCGCCAATTCTTCCAAACTCAAACTTTGTATCCGCAATGATTATTCCTTTCTTCCGCGCATACTCAGAGCCTTCGTTGTAAATCTTTAATGAGAAATCTTTGATTTTCTGAGCATTCTTATTCCCGACTAGCTCCTTCATCTTTTCAAAAGAAATGTTAATATCATGACCGGCTTCAGCTTTTGTAGAAGGGGTAAACAGAGGTTCATCAAATTTGTCAGATTCTACCAATCCTTTTGGTAGTTTAATACCGCAAACCGTGTCGTCTTCTTTGTAGGATTTCCACGCTGAGCCAGATATGTAACCTCTAACTATGCATTCAATCGGAAAAACCTGTGTCTTTTTTACAAGCATGCTGCGGCCTGCAAGTACATCTTTATGTGCTTTTAGTTTTTCAGGAAAATCAGCTATATCAGCTGAAATTAGATGATTTGGAACTTTATCTTTAAAGAAATCAAACCAAAACTTGGATATCTGCGTTAAACAAATTCCTTTGTTTGGAATGGGCTCGTGCAACACAACATCAAAGGCTGATATTCTATCGGTCGCAATAATTAGAAGATTGTCATCAACCTCGTAAATATCACGCACTTTTCCTTTTTTAAATCCCTTTAATGGCAAATTAGTTCTAGTAACGATGGTCATTTATTCTCCCCCAATTTTACAGTATTTTTGCCCCTTCCTCAACAATTTTATCTGAGGTTACGTCTCCCTTTTCAGACCGCAATACTTTTCCATTATATATTGCTTTTTGGTTCTTCCCAATCGTCATATAAATTTTTTTGAAATCCTCAAATTCTAAAACAGTTGTAGGTGCTCTTGTTATACCTTCTATTGATACCACTGAGCCAGGATTAGATTTTCCTGGGTTAAGAAGAGAGCATACTCCTTTTTTATCCTCAGCAGCAAGGAGCATACCGTTGGATTTAACACCTCTAATGTTTGCTGGTTTGAGATTGGAAACAATAATTATGTGTTTGCCTTTCATCTGTTCTTTTGGGTAGTGCGGTTTCATTCCCGCAACGATAACCCTTTTACCAAGATCTCCAACATCCAAATGAAGCATATACAATGTATCGGCATCAGGATGGTCCTTTACATCAATCACTTTTGCAACGCGCAGGTCAAGCTTTGAGAAAGGATCGCTTTCATCTGTGAAATCTTTAGGATCTAACTTTTTAAACAAAGGTTGCGGTCTATCTATCGATGCTCCAACTTTTAGATCTTCTAGAGCCATCTCCCAATTACCAGAATGAACTGAATCTTTATGACCAAGAATCTTC